>Ga0209711_10000139_pt1 | contig 72236 bp, 57 predicted proteins | sample ArcticOcean_MG_C_7_FD_187441 | JGI IMG/M metagenome (GOLD analysis project Ga0209711, IMG submission 187441) | Marine microbial communities from western Arctic Ocean - ArcticOcean_MG_CB11_88 (SPAdes) (version 2) | ecosystem: Environmental > Aquatic > Marine > Oceanic | place: Arctic Ocean... | reverse complement strand
TTCTTTACGATCAAATTGAGTATGAAGGAGATTCTATAAGAATTTATATGCACCCTTTTGATGCAGTGATTATTGCAAAAGCTGAAGATGGATTTCTTAAAGGAAGATATTTAAAGGAAGAATCAGGAAAGGAAACTCCCTTTAAAGCAATAATTAGCGATGCCCCTAAATTTGAATCTAGTAAAAAAGCTAATCTTAATCTAAACGGTAAGTTCAGAACAGTTTTTAGACCAGAAAAACCCTATCCGGGATTAGGAGTTTTCACCCAAAAAGGTAATCAGGTTTCTGGAACTTTCATGAAAAATTCTGGGGATACAAGGTTTCTTTCTGGAATTGTTTATGGAGATTCTATCAAGCTTTCAACTTTTGATGGAGCACACCCTTATTTAATTAAAGCTGCCAAGTTAGGTGATACAATTTATGGAAGTTTATATTACCAAAGTAGTTCAATCACTAAATTCTGGATGATTCAAGATGAAAACTATGAACTTACAAATTCAAAAGAGCTTACTAAATTAAAAGATGGTTTTGATACAATCAATTTTAGTTTTAAAGATAGTAAAGGTAAATTAGTAAGTCTAAGTGACAAACAATTTAAAAACAAGGTAGTAGTTGTTCAGATTATGGGAACTTGGTGCCCCAATTGCTTAGATGAAACTCAATTCTTTTTATCATATATAAAAGATAATCCAACTGACGAGTTAGCTTTTGTAGCTCTTAGCTTTGAAGCTGCACGTTCAGAAGAAAAAGCTATAACGAGAATACAAAACATGATTGATAGATTTAAAATTCCCTATCCAGTTTTATTGGCTCAGTTCGGCAGTATAGATACCAAACTTGCTCAAGAAAAACTTCCAATGCTTAGAGAAATTCGTTCATATCCAACCACAATAATAATTAGTAAATCCAAAAAAGTTAACAGTATATATACTGGATTTAACGGTCCCGCCACTGGTCAGGTATTTGAAGATTTCAAAAAAGAATTTGATTTAAAAATTAATAGTTTACTAAAAAATGATTAAAAAATGGTTGTTGAATTAAAAGAAAAAAATATGCCTATGGTTTATTGTGTTTTTTAAAGTAAAGCAGGGAAGGGTCCAGATATTAGAAATAAAACAATTAGAATTCCTCCAGCAATATATCCGTGTTTGTTATATCCAGTAATCATATGAAAAGGCTTATAGTGTTTCTTGTTTGTAATGATTTTACCTGTGTTATCAAAAACGACCATTCTATTACTCTTGAATTGACTACTATAGTTATATATCCATTTTTCTTTTTCTTCTTGATTTTCAACCTTTGAAGGTTTTCCATACTTTAATAGGATTAATTCCTTCGCATTATCACTTTTAGCATACAAAGGTCTATTAATAGTTGACGAGCAGCTGTATGCTGCAAAAAGAATAAAAAATGAAAGTAGAATTAGTTTTTTCATAATCTTAAATTTAACTCAATTCTTAGTGCAATCAAAATAGTTAATAGTAGTTACTCCTTTTAACCCTCTTAAACCACTGTATATTAATAATTTAAACCATAGTGTTTGACCCTGTTTTGTTTAGGGGTCTGAATGATCGCTGGGGGGGTTATCTCTTAACTCCGTGTCTATTAATTATATTTCTTGTACGACCCATGAGTTTGCTTTATGATTTTGCCTTGCTGTACTAGTATTTTAAGATAGTTGTCAGCACTTCTTTGAGGAATTCCAATTTCCATTGCTATTGATATAGCCTCCAAATGAATCATTAACAAGATATCAAACGAATGCTAAGCTTAAGGTAAAAAATGATAGTGTAAGAAATGCACGAAATGCATACTTAAAAACAATATATTATTTTATAATTTATTAAGATGATCATATAAATCAATTTACAATACAAAAATCGTACAAATATTAAAGTTATAAATCCTTAATACCAACATATTCAATGAGTTAATATTTGTAATTGTAGCCCTGCTAGGAATCGAACCTAGATCTAAAGTTTAGGAAACTTCTATTCTATCCGTTGAACTACAGAGCTATAAAGTTTAATACTGTAAAAAAAACAAATTGAACTAAAAGCAAATGAAAAGAAAAAGTTGTGTCTTTTTTATTTGTAGAGTAATGAAATATTCCTTGAACAAATAATCCTATTATAAACCAGCCTATATAATTTTGGAGAGGTGCTTGTGTTGAATCAAATGCCCAAAAGCCCAGTTCAGGTGCAACAGGCTCCATTAATAAATCTAAAACAACCATTAGAATAGCTCCAAAAACAACTGCTATCTTTTTGTTCTTTCGAAAGATATAGTTCGTAAAAGATCCAGATATATAAGTTAGCATAATCCAGTTAACTCCAATCATAATTGGCACACCCAGAATCTTAAACCCTAAATTGTTTAAGTAAACATAATCTCCAAAAATAAGACCATACTGAACTCCTAGAATTTCAGAAATCATACCAATTAAAAAAATAGCTAAACCAGCTAAAAGATTTTTCCTCTCTAATTCTACTTGATTAATAAATAAAAGTGCAAATGAAACAAAAAGATTTATTGGAGTAAAAGCAATAAACAACTCCCTGTTACCATACAAAATCCCTAACAATCCACACAGATGAAATAACCAAATTATGAAAATTGAAATAGCAGTATTAGTGTTTTGAGGAAATAAAATTTTCATTTATTTTTTATAATATTAGAAACTATTTTTGCTGACAATAAACAAAGTGGAATCCCTCCACCCGGATGAACACTCCCTCCACAAAAATATAGATTTAAAATTTCTTTTGAAAAATTTGGATGTCTTAAAAAAGCTGACATCTTATTATTACTTGAAGAACCGTAAAGAGAGCCTAAGTAAGACTGCGTGTTTTGTTGCAGGTCTTTTGGAGTATAAACTTTTTCGAACTCAATAAATTCTTCAATATTTACTTTAAGTATTCTGTTCAGTTTTTCAATTGTTCTTTTTCTAATGTTTTCTTTAATCAACTCCCAGTCCTGATCATTGTCATGTGGCGCATTAATCATCACAAACCAATTTTCAGATCCTTTAGGAGCATCTCCAATAACATCTTTTGAAGTTATATTAACATATACGGTTGGATCATCATAAATTTCTTTTTTTTCAAAAATTGAATTAAATTCTTCTTTATAATTCTTAGAAAAAAAGATGTTGTGCAATTCCAGTTTTTTAAACTCTTTTTTAATTCCCCAATAAAATATAAGAGCAGAACTTGATCTTTCCTGATTTAAAACAATTGAAGGTTCTGGGTGTTTTTTCAAAAGCCTTCTATAAGTAGGGACAACATCCATGTTTGATATCACACAATCAGAGAAATATTCTTTACTCCCAACTCCAACTCCAATCGCTTTGTTATTTGACACTAAAATTTCGGTAACAAAATTATTGAAATAAAATTCAACTCCCTGCTTTTTAGCTAATTTGAATAAAGAATTAGTAATATCTACCATTCCGTTTTTGGCTACAAACGTTCCGTATTCCTGTTCAAGATGTTGAATTAAAGTCATCATCCCTGGTGTTTTGTATGGTGACGAACCATTGTATGTGGCAAATCTATTGAACAGTTGAACTAAATGAGGCTCTTTTAATTCGCTTAAATTAACATCGTTTAATGACTTATTAATTTGAAATATATTTAGATTTAATAATCCCAATAACACATCTTTTGAATAAAATGTTCTTAACTTATGTAAAGATTTTTCTAAAAAAACACTCTTAGTTAAATCATATTTTTTTTTTGCTTTATTCAAATAATTCAATACATTTTTAGATTTCACTCCAAGTTTATCTTCAACCTCTTTAGAAAACCTCAGCTTATCACTAAAAGCATTTAGAACAATTCCATCTTCCCAATAATAGTTACATGAAATATCTTTCTTCTTGTACAAAAAACGATCTTTAGGATCTTCATTAAATAAATCAAATAACTCATCTATAAAATGAGGCATAGTAAGTAGTGACGGACCCGAATCAAATCTATATGGACCTAATTTAAAGCTGGTAAGTTTTCCTCCTGGATATTCATTGCTTTCGAAAACTTGAACATCATAACCTAAAGCTTTTAGTCTTAAGCTAGTCGCTATTCCAGCAATTCCAGATCCAATTATTATAGCTTTTTTCAACTTTTAAAAAATTTTGTAAGATGAATCAATTATCTCAAATCTAGCAAAAAGATCTTCTTTATACCATTTTCTTTTTCTAGTTTTCTTGATTATCTCAGCATGTGATCCACTATTATATGCGAAATTCTTTACGGATTCTAAATTATCCCATACACTAAAAGTAGCTTGTTGAATAAAGGGCCATTCCCCAATTCCTTTAAACCATTCTACACCCTTTGCATTTTTTATAGCATTCGATGCATTAGGAACGGATTTCCAGAACTCAAACATTCTGTTTACATTAATTGTAGCTCTAGTGATAATCCCTATTTTAGACTCTTTGTTAAGTCTTCCCAAATCAGCTTTGAATGGATTAATACCATCCCATTTTCCATGACTTTTAATTGGATGTAAATAAAAATCTTCTCTTGAATATGCCATTTTAGAGATAGATATCGCATGTTGACTTTCGTTAACAAAGTTTAAGGCAGAACTTTTATTTTCCCAAACACATAAAATTGAATAAGTAGAAAAGTCTGGAAACAAACTAAATCCATTTCCGGAACCAGTTCCAAGTAATTTGAAAAATTTAAGATTAGGGGTTTTTGTCATTTTTTTAAATGCATAATGCATCTGAGTAAATGCCCAAAACTTATTCTTATTATATTTAAAAAAAGAAATTGTTGCTATCATTAATTTTTAATTATATGCTGCTTCTAGTAATGAAATGATTTTAATTTTTGTTTTTTTATCAGAGAAAGAAGCTTTCATAGCATTAATATTACATTTAAGAAAGTCTTTTTTTGACCAATTAAAAGAATTTGTAACCTTTTCATATTCTTTATTTAATGAAGTGTTTGAAATCGTTCTTCCATCTGAACTAATACTAATCGAAAGACCTTTTTTTAACAACTTATCAATAGGGTGGTCTTTAAAATTATTATAAACTTTTGTTACTATATTACTTGTTGGGCATAATTCTAAATGAATGTTTTCTCTTTTTAGTTTATTTAACAAGGTTTCATTTTCTATACTCCTAACACCATGTCCAATTCTAGATGGTTTAATCAGTTTTAAAGTGTCTGAAACACTCTTATAACCTAAAGCTTCACCAGCATGAGCTGTACAGAATATTTTATTTTGAGCAGCAAACTTAAAAGCATCTATATGATTATCTAAAGGATATCCAGCTTCGTCAGCTGCAATATCAAAGCCAACTATATTTTTGTTTCTATTTTTGTCAACTAATTGTACAGTCTCCATACTTTGAGATTTACTATAATGTCTCAACGTACATAATATTAAGCCAGCTTGAATTCCAGTACTCTTACTTTGCTTAAATGTTATTTTACTGATTATATTTACTACTTCATCTGCAGATAATCCTTTGTTAGTATGAAGCAATGGAGCGAAACGAATTTCAACATAAAGCACATTGTCACTCCTTAGTTGATTGAACAAATCAATAGTGACTAATTCTAACTCTTCTTTAGTTTGCATTAAGTCAACAGCATTATCAGCACACTTAATATAATCTTTTAAACAACTACAGCTTGACCCAATAAATTTTTTACAAAAAACATCTTTAGTAATTTTAGGTCTTAATTTTTTTGCAACTTCAAAGCTTAAACAGCAATCTAAATGAACATGTAATTCGACCTTAGGGTAAATAATACTCATTTAATTTACATAATACAAAGCATGGGATGTAGTGTTTCCATCGCATTTATTAATAAAGTAAAGATCAGAATTATTATTATCCTCTATATTCTTATAAATATCTTTTTCTAATATTTTATTTGAAAAATCAGGAATCGTGTTACTATGCCCAACTACTAAAACTATTTTACCTTTATTAAGTTCCATGAAATCATTATAATTAATTGATGATGGATTATAAATTATAAGTTTTTGAGTTCCAAATAGCATAGGCTTAGCAGTCTCTTTTGTTCTGAAATAATCAGTAGAATAAACAGCATCAAATTTTATGTTTTTAAAAAAACTATTCCATTTTTCTGCTCTAATTAAACCTTTAGAATTTAAATGAGGATTTTTATCGTTAATATTCTTTCTTTCTTTTTCTGCATGTCTAATTAAATAAATAGAAGTGCAATTTAAGTCATTTACAACCTGAGAATAAGAGAGTGAAACAAAGAATAATAGAAAAATTAATATTGGTTTATTCATTTACTTTATTATTTAGTGATGAAGGAAGTTCAAATAATTCTAAATGAAATGTTTTTAAAGATGCTAATAAATGATCAAATATATCAGACATTATATCCTCATATTTTTTCCAATCCTGGTCTTTACTAAAAGCATAAATTTCCAAAGGAACACCTTGAGATGTAGGGGTTAATTGTCTACACATTAAAGTCATTTCACTATTAATTGAAGGATTCTTGTCTAAAAACTCTTCAATATAAACCCTATAAAGACCCAAGTTAGTTAAGCTTCTGCCATTAACTAAAGAAGAGTCGTCAATTTTTAAGTTAAAATTATACTCTGAAATTTCTTTTTCTTTTCTAATAATATAACCCTCAATTAATTTAATTTTTTTTAATTCATTAAGATCATTTTTACTTAAAAATTTAATTGAAGAACCTTTAATTAGCAAAGCTCTTTTAATTCTCCTCACATTAGAATCACTCATTCCTCTCCAATTTTTGAAGGAATCTGAAATTAACTTATAGGTTGGGATTGTAGTAATAGTCTTGTCAAAATTTTGAATCTTAACAGAATTTAAATTTATTTCAATAACGTCTCCATCAGCTCCATATTTTTCCATAGTAATCCAATCACCAATCCTTATCAAATCATTGGCGCTTAATTGAATGCTCGCTACAAATCCCAGAATAGTATCTTTAAAAATCAACAATATAACTGCTGATAAAGCTCCCATAGCAGTTAAAAAGGTGCTTATCTCTTTTCCAGTAATTAATGAAAAAATAATCAAAATTCCCAGAAACCAAACAACTATTAAACATACCTGTACAAAACTTTCAATAGGTTTATCCTTTAAGGATTCGATTGTTTTTAAGTAATCCTTACCTGACCTTAAAAAACTTCTTATTATCCAAATAATTAATAGAATAAAATATATCTCAATAAAAATAGTTGTGTAATTAATAAGTGATTCAAACCCCATTAACCAAAAAGGAATGACCCAATAAATAAATAAGACTGGAATTAGTTTAGAAATATAAATTTGTGCTCGATTAGAAATCAAATAATCATCAAAATTATTTGTGGTTTTTGAAGAAAGTTTGACAAAAAAGTTAGAAATAATTTTTTTTGACAAAAAATTTAAAAGAATGGATGTTAGCAATACTACTAAACTCAAAACTATTAGATTAATCATCTCCGCATAAAATTCTGGAAATTTCAAAGTCATTAAAAAGTCATAAAAAAATCTATTTTCTTCCATTATTGTATAGGTTTATTATTATTTAAATCGAGAATTTAATTAGAATAATTCATCTTGAGAGCTAGATTTTTTCTTGCCTAAATGATCATAAGCTAGCTTCGTAACTTCTCTTCCTCTTGGAGTTCTGACTATAAAGCCTTGTTGAATTAAAAAAGGCTCATATACTTCTTCTAAAGTTTCTGAACTTTCAGAAACAGCAGTAGATAGGGTGCTAATTCCAACAGGTCCTCCTTTAAATTTGTCAATTAAAGTGGTTAATATTTTATTATCCATCTCGTCTAATCCATGCTTATCTACATTAAGAGATTTTAAAGCATATCTAGTTATTTCTAAATCAATATTACCATTCCCTTTTATTTGAGCAAAATCCCTTACTCTTCTTAATAAAGAATTTGAAATTCTTGGAGTTCCTCTACTTCTTCCGGCAATCTCAATTGCTGCTTGTGCATTAATTTCAATATCTAATATTTCTGAACTTCTTTCTACTATTGAAGAAAGAAGTTCTGTTTTATAATACTCTAACCTACTGTTGATGCCAAATCTTGCTCTCATTGGGGCTGTTAACAAACCTGAACGAGTTGTTGCTCCAATCAAAGTAAAAGGATTTAAATTAATTTGAACTGTTCTCGCATTAGGTCCAGATTCTATCATTATATCAATTTTATAATCTTCCATTGCAGAATAAAGGTATTCTTCAACAATAGGGCTAAGTCTATGTATTTCATCAATAAAAAGAACATCTCTAGGCTCTAGATTCGTTAATAGTCCTGCCAGATCACCTGGCTTATCTAGGACAGGTCCTGATGTTACTTTTAAATTAACACCAAGTTCATTTGCTAGAATATGTGCTAAGGTAGTTTTTCCAAGTCCTGGAGGACCATGAAAAAGTGTGTGATCTAAAGCATCAGATCTTTGATTACATGCTTCGACAAATATTTTTAAATTATCTAAAATCTGATTCTGACCTGCAAAATCGTCAAAAGAAAGAGGTCTTAAAGCTTTGTCAACTTCTAATTCTTCTCCTGAATAGTTGGAGTCGCTAGGGTCTAGATTTTCATTCATTAAATCAAAGGTAAGCAAAAAGACAAACCCTTATTTAATAGATAATTTTAATGTTCTGTTTCTACTTCGTTTACGCCAAGTGGAGTAGTTTGGGGAACAAAATCTTCTTCATGACCTGGCTTACTATAATCATAAGGCCACCTGTAAACGTGTGGAATTTCTCCATGCCAATTTCCGTGCATGTGATCAACAGGAGATGTCCATTCTAGAGTAGTGGATTTCCATGGGTTCATTTCTGCTTTTTTTCCAAAAAACATACTTGATATGAAGTTATATAAAAACACCAATTGAGCTGCTCCAGCTAATAGTGCAAAAACTGTAATAACTACATTAATATTTGCTAAATCATCAAAATATGGAAAAGCAGTATTAGTATAATACCTTCTAGGTAGTCCAGCCATTCCTATAAAATGCATAGGAAAAAATACCCCGTAAGCTGCAATTGCAGTTACCCAAAAGTGAATATATCCTAAATTTTTATTCATCATTTTTCCAAATAATTTGGGGAACCAATGATAAACTCCAGCGAATAAACCATATAAAGCAGAGATACCCATTACCAAGTGAAAGTGGGCAACTACGAAGTAAGTATCGTGAATATTAATATCTAAAGTACTATCTCCTAAAATGATTCCCGTCAAACCTCCAGTGATAAAAGTTGAAACTAGACCAATTGAAAAAAGCATAGCAGTATTAAATTGTAGATTGCCTTTCCAAAGAGTTGTTATATAATTAAAAGATTTGACAGCAGAGGGTATCGCTATTAAAAGGGTTGTAAATGTAAAGACTGAACCTAAAAAGGGATTCATGCCTGAAATAAACATGTGATGACCCCAAACAACTGTAGATAAAAATGCAATAGCCAAAATCGAAGCCACCATTGCTCTATATCCAAAAATTGGCTTTCTTGAGTTAGTAGCGATAATCTCAGATGTTATTCCAAGTGCAGGTAAAAGAACTATATAAACTTCTGGATGACCTAAAAACCAAAATAAATGTTCAAATAAAACTGGCGAACCACCTTGATAATGCAAAACTTCACCTTGAACAAAAATATCAGATAAAAAGAAAGAAGTTCCAAAACTTCTATCCATGATTAGTAATAAAGCAGCAGACAATAAAACAGGAAATGAGATAACTCCAATTATAGCTGTTACAAAAAATGCCCATATAGTCAAAGGAAGTCTAAACATTGACATTCCTTTTGTTCTTAAATTAATAACCGTAACTATATAGTTTAATGACCCTAATAAAGAAGAGGCAACAAAAATAGCCATAGAGATTAGCCAAAGTGTCATTCCCATTCCAGATCCAGGTTGAGCTTGAGGGAGTGCACTTAAAGGCGGATAAATTGTCCAACCAGCTGCTGCAGGTCCTGCTTCAACAAAAAGTGAGGCTAACATTATCATGCTAGAAAGAAAAAACAACCAGAAAGAAATCATGTTTAAAAGGCCCGAAGCCATATCCCTAGCTCCAATTTGAAGTGGGATTAGTAAATTACTAAATGTTCCACTAAGACCTGCGGTCAAAACAAAAAACACCATAATAGTACCGTGAATAGTAACAAGTGCTAAATAAATATTGGGATCCATAACCCCCTCTGGAGCCCAGTCTCCTAAGAAAATATCAAACACAGCAAAAGATTCTTCTGGCCAAGCTAATTGCAACCTAAATAGCAAAGACATTGCAACGCCAATAAATCCCATAAACAATACTCCAAGAATCAGATATTGTTTAGCGATCATTTTATGATCTTGACTGAAAATATATTTAGTTATAAAAGTTTCTTTATGATGATCATGATGATCATCATGATCAGAATTAGAAATATTTGTAGCTGCTGACATATTATTTTATTGAATTATTTCAGAAAATGTTTGTTGTTGAGCTTTCCATTTAATGTAATCTTTTTCAGATTCTACTACTATTTTCATTTGCATATTGTAGTGAGAAGTTCCACAAATTTTTGCACATAATAATAAATAGTCAAATTGATAAGAATCTAGCCCCTCTTCTCCATTAGAAATTAGGTCTTGACTTCTATCATATCTAATTTTATTGATTCTAGTAACTTTTGCTACTACATCAGAATTTTGTCTCATTTCTTCTGTGGTAATTGTTGGTGTAAAAGAGAACTCTGTAATCATTCCTGGTACACAATTCATTTGAGCTCTAAAATGAGGCATATACGCTGAATGAAGTACATCTTGAGATCTCATTTTAAAAATAACCTTACGATTAACTGGCAAATGAAACTCTTGAGTAACTACAAAATCATCCATCCCGTTAGGGTCTGATGAGTCAATTCCAACAGAATTTTTACCATCAAAGTCATTTAAAAACCTAACATTAGCATCTCCTAAAACGTTATCCTCTCCGCCATATCTTGCTTTCCAATTCCATTGTTGTGCATACAGCTCAATTACTAAATCATCTTCGTTATCTTCATTGAAATTCATTATTTGTCCCCAAGTGACCATTCCATAAATAATCAAAACAAAAAATATAATAGCCGGAATAACTGTCCAAACTAATTCTAATTTATTGTTATGAGTAAAAAAATAAGCTTTTCTGTTATTTATACCTCTATACTTAAAAGCAAAATAATGCAACACAGCCTGAGTTAAAGTTTGTGCAAATAAAATTATTGCAAATGAAACCCAAAGTAAAGTGTCATATTTTTCTCCATGTTCAGATGCTGATTCAGGCAGTAGGACTTTGGTATAAGCCCAAAAACAATATATCGTAACAATATATATAAAAACCAAAAAGCCAAACATTAACTTACCGTTAAGATCATTATCTTTCTCAGTTGCTATCTGTGAATCGTCTTTTTTTAATCCTATTTGAGATAATTCAAATATTTTTGTGATCTGCCAGATAGCTATCCCAGTTAAAATTAAAATTGTTATTGTTAGTAATACTGTCATTTAAAAAAATTAATACTCAAATTTTTCACTTTCCTTAATTAGCGGATCTCCAGATGGCTCTAACGGAACTTTTGAAAGACTATTAAAAACTACATAAATAAATAATCCACTAAAAAATAAAATCCCTGATATTTCTGGAATACCTATAAACCACTGGTCTCCAACTGTTGCTGGCATTATCATGTTAAACACATCAATATAATGACCTATCAAAATGATAATTCCTGTCATTACAATAAACCAATTAACTCTTTTATAATCGCTATTCATAAGAAGTAAAAAAGGAAAAATAAGATTTAAAGCTATCATGCCGAAAAAAGGCACATTATAATCTTCTATTCTAGTTATAAAATATGTTACTTCTTCAGGAATATTAGCATACCAAATAAGCATGAATTGAGAAAACCATAAGTAAGCCCAAAAAATACTAACTCCAAACATGAACTTTCCTAAATCGTGAATATGATTATCATTTACTTTTTCTAGATAGCCTTTAGATTTTAAATAAATAGTCACTAAGGCTATAGTAGTAATTCCTGACACAAACATGCTTGCAAAAACATACCAACCAAATAATGTACTAAACCAATGAGGATCAACAGACATAATCCAATCCCAAGACATCATAGATTCAGTAACAATAAAGAAAGCTAAAAATCCAGCCGATATCTTAAAGTTCTTTACATGATTTGAAATATCATTTGATTTATCTTGAGCTAATGAAAATTTACGAGAATAATATCTGTATAGATTCCATCCTAAAATATAAAAAATGGCTCTAGCAATTAAAAAAGGTGAATTTAAATATCCTGATTTTGCTTGAATAATTTCATCATGCTCTACTACTTCTGGATCCATCCAAACAAATAAATGATTTAAATGCATTGATGAAAGAATTAAAATAATCAAAATGATTAAAGTTCCAGGGAAAAGATAGGCTGTTATACCTTCCATTACCCTAAATAAAATAGGAGACCAACCTGCCTGAGAGGCTCTTTGTATAGCGTAAAAAGCTAATGTTCCTAAAGAAAGCATCATAAAAAACAATGCTGCAACATATAATGCAGCCCAAGGTCTATTTTGTAACTGATTTAAAAGGTGTTTGTCATGAGAAGAATCTTCTGAAGAATGAGAGTCTAAAACTGATGAACTAGAATGATCTTCTTGTTTTTTATGTATAACTTCGTCTTTATCAATATCATGTGATAAAGATTCATCTCCATGTGAATCTTCGTGCAAATTAGAAACCATTGCTTTTGCTTCTTCAACAGAACTTGGAGCAGAATAAAACCCATATCCAAGACCAAGAGCCCCTAAAATAATAAGGGTAAGTGAAAAGATTTTAATATTTTTTGTAAACTTATACATTAATTATTTTATTAATTTCTCTCTTAGACTAATTACGTATTGAGATATTTGCCATCTTTCATTGGAATTCACTTGACCTGCATGAGAACCCATTAAGTTTTTTCCATACATTAAAACGTGATAAATACTTCCTTCTGTTATATCTCTATCAGCATAACTTGGAATACCAAGAAACTTTTCTCTTTTCATAAGAATTCCTTGTCCATCTCCTTTAGGACCATGACATACCGCGCAATATATATTGTACAACTCTTTTCCTTTTTTAATATTTTTTTCCGAGAGTTCTAGCGGAGATATCAAATTATTCTTAGCTGATTCATAACCTTCATTAGTATCTTCATACTCATAGGGGACCCAACCTCTTGGAATACTTCCTTCTACAGGTACCTGAGCTTCAATTCCGTTAGCAAAAGCATCTGACTGTTCATAGGTACTATAGCCAACTGATTCGTACATGTTTGGGAAAAATTGATAATTAGGTTTTGAACTATCAAAACATGAGAGAGTCGTAAGGCTGAAAACTACCATTAAGCTATAAAAAGTTAATTTCTTCATTACTTAGAATCTTTATTTTCAATTACTTTAACCTCAAGAACATCTGTTTTATTAACTACAGCCTTTAAATCTTTTCCGTCATTATGAAATTTTATTTCAATTAAAAATTTATCGTCAGTAGTTTCTGGAATTGGATTTTCAGCTTCTTTAAATGGCCATAATTTACTTCTTAGATAAAAGGTAATCACCATTAAATGAGCAGCAAAAAAAACAGTTAATTCAAAAATAATAGGAACAAAAGAAGGCATGTTTTCTAAAAACGAAAAACTAGGTTTTCCACCAATATTTTGAGGCCAATCTGCAATCATTATGTAATTCATCATGAAAATGGCGAAACCAAAACCAATACAACCATATATAAAAGATAAAATAGCTAACCTTGTAGGCTCTAAACCTAAAGCTTTATCTAGACCATGAACTGGAAAAGGAGTGTAAACTTCTTCAATAGTGAAATTAGAAGCTCTTATCTCTTTGACCGCTTCAATAAGCTTGTCATCGTCATCATACACGGCATGTAAAATTTTCTCAGACATTATTTTTTATCTCTTAGTTTTTTATAATTATCTCCTGACGTTTTTAAAATAGTTTTCACTTCAGCTTGAGCGATTACAGGAAATGTTCTTGCGTAAAGTAAAAACAACACAAAAAAGAATCCAATTGTACCTATAAAAATTCCTATATCAACAAATGTAGGAGTAAACATTGTCCATGATGATGGTAAATAATCTCTATGAAGAGATGTAACTATAATTACAAATCTTTCAAACCACATTCCAATATTTACAACTATTGATATAAAAAATGAAAATAAAATACTGGTTCTAAGTTTTTTAATCCACATTAATTGTGGAGAAAATACATTACAAGTCATCATAGACCAATAAGCCCACCAATAAGGACCAGTTGCTCTATTTAAAAAGGCATATTGTTCATATTCTACTCCAGAATACCAAGCCATAAATAACTCTGTGATATAGGCTGTACCAACAATAGATCCTGTAATCATAATTACAATATTCATTAGCTCTATGTGCTGAACAGTTATATAGTTTTCTAAATTTGAAACCTTTCTCATTATAATTAACAAAGTATTTACCATTGCAAAGCCTGAAAAAATAGCTCCAGCTACAAAATATGGCGGAAAAATTGTAGTATGCCAACCAGGTATAACAGAAGTAGCAAAATCAAATGATACTATTGTGTGAACAGACAAAACTAAAGGAGTAGCTAATCCTGCTAACACCAATGAAACCTCTTCAAATCTTTGCCAATCTTTTGCTCTTCCAGTCCAACCAAAACTTACCAAACTGTAAATTTTCTTTTGAAATGGCTTAACAGCTCTATCTCTAATCATTGCAAAATCGGGTAGTAGTCCTGTCCACCAAAAAACTAGTGAGACTGATAAATACGTTGATATTGCGAAAACATCCCAAAGTAATGGAGAATTAAAGTTAACCCACAATGAGCCGTAGGCATTCGGAATAGGGAGAACCCAATATCCAAGCCATGGTCTTCCCATGTGAATTATAGGAAACAATCCTGCTTGCATAACAGAAAAAATAGTCATGGCTTCAGCAGATCTATTAATAGCCATTCTCCATTTTTGTCTAAATAATAATAATACGGCTGAAATAAGTGTACCAGCGTGTCCAATACCAATCCACCAAACAAAATTTGTAATATCCCAAGCCCAGCCAACTGTTTTATTCAAACCCCAGACTCCAATTCCTGTCGAAATAGTATAAATCATACATCCTAAACCCCATAAAAATGCAACTAATGCAATTGAAAAAACTATCCACCATTGTTTATTAGCTTTTCCTTCAACAGCAGCAGAAATATCAACTGAAACATCATGATATGACTTATTGCCAGTTACTAAGGGTTTTCTAATTGGTGCTTCGTAATGAGATGACATATAATTATTTTATCTTTTTACGTATTTCTAACTTTTACCTGATACACAACATTTGGTTTTGTTCCAACACTTTCTAAAAGATGATACATTCTATCATCTTCTTTTAATTTTAAAACTTCACTTTCTTTATCATTAATATCTCCAAAAACTATCGCTCCAGAATCACATGCTGAAGAACAAGCCGTTTGAAATTCTCCATCTTTAATAACTCTACCATCTAGCTTAGCGTCTAAAATTGTTTTTTGTGTTTTCTGAATACACATAGAACATTTTTCCATAACACCCCTAGATCTTACAACAACATCTGGATTAAGTACCATTTTACCTAAATCATCATTCATGTTGAAGTCAAATTCGTTATTATCACTATAAAGGAACCAATTAAATCTTCGAACCTTGTAAGGACAATTATTTGCACAATATCTTGTTCCAACGCACCTGTTATAAGCCATGTGGTTTTGACCTTGTCTACTATGAGTAGTAGCCGCTACTGGGCATACGGTTTCACAAGGAGCATGATTACAATGTTGACACATAACAGGTTGAAAAGCAACCTGTGGGTTTTCAGAGGGGTTTTCCATTTCTCCAAAAACAGAAAGCGACTCTTTTATACCACTGATATTGTCCTTAGTTTCATTATCTTCTGAAAATGATTCTTGAGAAGAATAATATCTGTCTATTCTAAGCCAATGCATGTCTCTTGACCTTCTTACTTCACTTTTTCCAACGACAGGCACATTGTTTTCAGCATGACATGCTATAACACAAGCTCCGCATCCAGTACAACCATTTAAATCAATTGATAAGTTAAAGTGGTGTCCAATTGATCTATCAAATTCATCCCATATATCTACGTCAGGAGATGTTACTGGAGTTTCAATATGATTTAGAGATACTTGAGGAACACGATTCCATTCGCTAGAGTTTTTGGTGTTGAAAATCTCTAAAGTTGTTTCTTTTATAATATCCCCTCGACCCATTAATGTGTTATGTAATTGAACACAAGCAAACTCATGAGTTTCATTAACAGACTCGATGGAAACAATTTGAACATTTACTAAGTCCTTATATAAATCATATCCATTTATACCAGTCTGTAACTCGCTCTTAACTCCATTCCTTCTACCGTATCCAAAAGAAAGACCAACCGAGCCATTAGCTTGGCCTGGCTGAATAATAACGGGAGTTTTTAGTGAACTGCCATCAACTTTAACGTTAGCGTAATTACTATTTAAAGCTCCATTAGATTCATTGATGTTTTTTAATCCTAATTTTTTAGCGTCAGATTTTGAAACTGTTAAGTAATTATCCCAAGACACTCTAGTGATCGGATCGGGCATTTCTTGAAGCCAAGGATTGTTAGCTTGACTTCCATCACCCATTGAGGTTTTCGAATAAAGAGTCAATTCAAAATCTCCTATATTAGGATCGTTAAGTTGATTTATTCTAGAGGATAAATCTAAATTTTTAAAAGATCTATTAGAAGGTTTGTTTTTAGAAAAAACTCCATCATGTAACGCTTGATTCCATGATAAGCCTTTTAAAATAGTTTTATTCCAGTTAGACTTCAATTCGTCATAAAATGAATTAGAAATTTCTGACCAGTTTAACAAAACTTCTTGAAATTGTCGAGTGTCAAAGAGCGGTTTAATTGTAGGTTGAACTAAACTAAAATCTCCAGATTTCATTTCAACATCACCCCAAGATTCTAAATAATGAGGAGTTGCTGCTACCCACTTTGATAACATTGCAGTTTCATTATTGTTCATTGAAAAACAAACCGAGAAATCAAGTGATTTTAATGCATCATTAAATTTCTTAAAACCAGATAGAGTATAGCAAGGATTTACTCCAGCCATAATCAAGCCGTCAATTTTATTATTAGAGAGATCACTTACTAGTTGTGAAACTTTTTTGTCATCCCCTTTTCTGGTCAAATTAAGCTTACTCGTATTTATTACGTCACTACTAATAAGTTGATTTATTTTAAGAGCTAAAACTTGTGCATCAACATCATCAATTCCAGTGACAAAAACTCCTTTGCCTGCAGATTTTTTTAGACTTGAAGCAATAGATTTTAATTTTTTATCTAATTTTTCGTCTAGTGAAACATTCGTGTTTTCTCCAGAAATATATTCATATATTTTTAATAGCGCTTTCTTTTGGGTTGAAGGCTTTAAAGGAATTCTAACATCTGAATTTGCTCCGGAAAGAGACATATTGGCCTCTATCTGAAAATGTTTAGACATTTTTCCTTTTTTAGGAATTCTAGATTTAGAATATCCTGAACTAAAACCTCCGCCTTGCCAATCCCCTAAAATATCAGCCCCAACAGAAACAATAACATCCGCTTTAGAAAAATCATAAGTTGGAAGAGCTCTTACATTATAGCTAAGTTCAAATGCATCTAAAGCTTTAGATTCAGAAATAGTATCATAAACAACATGCTTAATATTCGGAAATTTACTAATGAATTGCTCGATAATTAAATCAGTCGTTGGGCTGGAAAAAGTTTGAGTTAACAACACAACTTTTTTATTTGAGGCGCTCATTGATTTTAGTTGAGCAGAAATATTCAAATTAAATTGTTCCCAACTAACATTTTGGCCATCCATTGTTGGACCTTGAATCCTAGAACTATCATACATTGATAATACCGAAGCATGAACCCTAGCATTAGGACCATGACTTTCAGATTTAGAATTTTTTTCGATCTTTATAGGTCTTCCTTCTCTAGTTTTCACAAGAACATTTGCAAAATCAAATCCATCTGAAATTGAAGTAGCATAAAAATTTGAAATTCCTGGTCTAATTTGTTCTGGCTGAACAACATATGGAATTGATTTATGTACTGGACCTTCACAACTAGCTAAAGTGGCTGCAGCTGTACTGAACCCAAGATACTTTAAAAAGTCTCTTCTGTTAGTGCTTGTATCTTGAAGAGTATTTTTATCTTCTAAAAAACTCTCAACAGGCAACTCACTTGCAAACTCATTGTTTTTAAGATTTTCAACTATTGAATTGTCTTTAGACAACTCTAATTCACTTTTCCAATATTTTTTATGGCTTCCCATTTAATATTTATATTGATTTAATAATGACATTTTCCACATTCTAAGCCTCCCATTTGAGCGGCAGTCAATTCTTTTACTCCGTATTTCTTAGATAATTCATCATGTATCTTAGAATAATATTCATTGTCTTTAACTTTTATATTTGATTCTCTGTGGCAGTTAATACACCAACCCATAGTTAAGGGCGAATACTGATAAAGTATTTCCATTTCCTCAACTGGACCATGACATTTTTGACATTCAATTCCTGCAACAGTGACATGCTGTGAATGATTAAAGTAAACGAAGTCAGGTAAGTTGTGTATTCTAACCCACTTTACCGGCTCAGTATCTCCAGTGTAAGATAGTGTGGTTTCGTCCCAACCGACAGCTTTGTATAGCTTTTTAATTTCGTTAGTATAAAAATCTTTGGTATAGCCTTTTTCTAAATCTTCTTCTCCGTTATAATCTGCAATATTTTCATGGCAATTCATACAAACATTAAGAGAAGGAATTCCAGAATGTTTTGAAATTCTAGCTGATGAATGACAGTACTGACATTCTATTTGATTTTCTCCAGCATGTATTTTATGCGAATAGTGTATAGGTTGAATTGGCATGTAACCCTGATCAATACCAATTTGCATGAAATATCCGTAAGCAAAATAAGCACTAGACAGAAGTAATAAAATAACAGATACAAATACTAAAAATTGATTTTTAATAAACTTCTCCCAAATAGGAGTACCTGAAGATTTTTTTTGATTTATCTCAATTCCATTGTCTGAAGCTAACCTTTTTAAGGTTTTTGTCACTAAAAACAACATTGTTACTAATACCGTCAGAACTAATAAAAGTAGAACAAGCACTAAGTCATTTGTAAAAGAAGATGAACTAATTTGATTAACGTTATTAGAGTTAGCAGCAGAACTGGCAATTGCAGCTGGTGGGGTATAATCAGTGTATGCCAGGATATTATCCATATCCTCATTTGACAACTGAGGGAATGAATTCATAGCTGCTTTATTATACTCTTCGTAAATAGCAACAGCTTGATCGTCTCCAGATTTAATTAGAGCAGCACTGTTTTTTATCCAAGAATATAACCACTCCTTTTCATATTTATTTGAAACGCCTTTTAAAGCAGGTCCAATTAATTTTTTATTTAGTTTATGACATGAAGCACAGTTCGCGTTAAATAAACTTTTTCCTTTTGAAATATCAATTTCTTGAGATGAAATGCTTAAAGAAGTGGCGAAAAGAAACGTTATGTTAAGAGCTAAAAATCTAAGGGCTCTGAAACTTTTAAAGAGGTTGAGAAATTCTTTCAATAATATTGGTTTTCTTACTACTAACAATCTAAAAAATTGTGTCAAAATTAGACGCCAAAAATACAACACAAGAATGATTTTAGAAACCCAAGACAGATCTAATTTATAATTTATAATCATTCTAAATAAATGTATATAAAAACATAAATATTTTTGATTTAAATTATTATAATAAATTATATTTGCCTAAAGAATGAGAACTTTAAACAACTTCACGCTTTACGTTATTTCATTAAGCTTTTTATATTCTTTTTCTCAAGTAGGATCAATTAAAATTGATCTAGATCCTAAATTAAAAAAAGTAATAGAACTTAAAAAAGAAGTTAACATAGAAACGTTCACATCTGGCCAATTTACAATTCAGGTTTTTAACGGAAAATATAACGCCGGAATAAAACTAATGGATAGCTTAACTATTGAAAAAAAATATGATGATTTGTTCTTTAGCTTTGAAACTCCATATTATAAAATAAGAATCGGAAAATATGTTTCAAAAATTAAAGCAATAAGAGAATTAAAAAAAATAAAAAAAGATTTTTCTTCAGCTTTTATACTTAAGCCAAATTGATTATTTAATTTTCTTTTTTACTTCTACCTCAGAATAAGCTTCAATAACATCCCCGATTTTAATGTCATTATAATTTTTGATTTGAATACCACATTCATATCCCTTAGCGACTTCTTTAGCATCGTCTTTAAATCTCTTTAACGCTGATAATGTTCCTGAATTAACAACAACTCCGTCTCTAATAATTCTAACATTAGAATTTCTAAATATCTTACCATCAGTAACCATACAACCTGCAATGGTTCCAACTTTAGATATTTTAAATGTCTCTCTTATTTCAGCATTTCCTGATATCTCTTCTTTAAAAACTGGGGACAACATACCTTCCATAGCATCCTTAAGATCATTAATGGCATCATAAATAATAGAATAATTTCTAATATCTATTTCTTCTTTATCGGCAATTTGTCTTGCATTTCCTGTTGGTCTAACATTAAAACCTATTATAATCGCATCAGAAGCTGAAGCTAAAAGAACATCTGACTCTGTAATAGCTCCAACTGCTTTATGAATTATGTTCACATGTATCTCGTCAGTTGATAGCTTTTGAAAAGAATCCGTTAAAGCTTCCACTGAACCATCAACATCCCCTTTTAGAATTATATTTAATTCCTTGAAATCTCCAAGAGCAATTCTTCTTCCAATTTCATCTAAAGTAATGTGTTTTTGAGTCCTAACAGACTGCTCTCTTACTAACTGTGTTCTTTTAACGGCAATTTGTTTAGCGTCTTTTTCATCATCAAAAACATTAAACTTATCTCCTGCCTGAGGAGCGCCACCAAGACCTAATATAGAAACAGGAATTGAAGGCCCTGCTTCAATTATAGCATTTCCTCTCTCATCTTGCATAGCCTTTACTTTGCCTGAATGCTGTCCTGCTAATAAATAGTCTCCAATCTTTAAAGTTCCTGTTTGGATTAATATGGTAGACATATAGCCTTTTCCCTTATCTAAAAAAGCCTCAACAACAGTGCCAGTTGCAGACCTGTTTGGATTTGCTTTCAATTCTAAAAATTCAGCTTCCAATAAAACTTTTTCTAAAAGCTCATCTACACCAGTTCCTTTTAATGCAGAAACATCTTGAGACTGAATTTTTCCACCCCACTCTTCTATAAGTAAATTCATTCCTGAAAGCCTTTCTTTAATTTTATCAGGGTTTGAAGTCGGTCTATCAATTTTGTTTATTGCAAAAATTATTGGAACTCCAGCAGCTTGAGCATGACTAATAGCCTCTTTTGTTTGCGGCATAACATCATCATCAGCGGCAATAACTATAATTACTAAATCTGTAACCTGAGTTCCTCTTGCTCTCATCGCAGTAAACGCTTCGTGACCAGGAGTGTCTAAAAAAGTTATTTTTTGTCCATCTTTTAATATCACATGATAAGCTCCTATGTGCTGTGTAATTCCACCTGACTCTCCAGCTATAACATTTTCTTCTCTTATATAATCTAATAAAGATGTTTTCCCATGGTCAACATGCCCCATTACAGTAACAATTGGTGCTCTAGGTAATAAATTCTCAGGCAAATCAACAACTTCATTTATAGAATCTTCGATATCAGCAGTTACAAACTCCACTTCAAATCCAAATTCGTCAGCTACAATTGTTAGAGTTTCTGCATCTAATCTTTGATTCATTGTAACCATAATTCCCAAAGACATACAAGTTGAAATGATGTCAGTTGACGTAATTTCCATCATAGTAGCCACTTCACCAACAGTAATAAACTCTGTTACTTTAATTGTTTTTTTATCAGCTTCATTTAATGCTATATCTTCTTCAGATTTAAATTTATGAGAATCTCTTTTTTCCTTTCTGTATTTAGCTCCTTTTGAATTAGAAGATCTTCCTTGAAGTTTTTCCAATGTCTCTCTGATTTGTTTTTTAACATCCAATTCAGAGGGTTCAACTGCTTGGGGTTTTGACCTTGGCTGTTTTGCGAAACTTCTTTTACTTGAGCTTGGATTAGGTTTTACGGTATCCTTAGTAACACGAATTCTTTTTCTTTTTGATGCTGCAGAGATCTTATTTACTGCACTACTAGGTTTTGATTTTTTAAATTGTCCTAAGTCAATCTTATCGCCTACTGTCTTAAGCCCGCTTAGTTTCGTGTATTTAGTCTTAATACTGCTATCTTCCTTTATATCTTTTACTTGCTCTATTTTTTCAGGAACTTCCTTAACCTTTTCGTTTTCTTTTAAAGTTTCCTCAACCTTAGCAATTTCTTTTTTTACTGGAGGTTTAGTTTTTTTAAATTGATCTAGATCTATTTTTTCAATTAAAACTGGTTTTTTTATTTCAACTTTTGCCTTAATTAATTCGTTTTGTTTTTTTATTTTCTCTTCTTGTTCCTTTTCTAGCTTTAACCTAAGCTCTTCTTTTTGTTTTTTCTTTTCTTCACTTAAGTCATGTGATTCTACCTTGCTGGACTTGTCGGAGCTAAATTCATCTAAGAATAAATTATACTGACTTTCGGAAATTTTAGTTGTTGGTCTAGCTTCAATAATGTGGCCACTTGAAGCTAAAAACTCAACAGCTCTATCTAAAGAAATATTAAATTCTCTCAGTACCTTATTTAATCTTGTTAATTTCATTTCGCTCATAAAAAATATAAATAAATTATTCTGAAAATTCAGCACTCAACACCTTTCTAATTTCTAAAATAGTCTCTTCTTCAAGATCAGTTCTTTTCATTAAATCTTCTACATCCTGTTCTAAAACACTTTTAGCAGTATCTAAACCGGCTTTTTTCAATTCTTCTAAAACCCAACTTTCAATTTCATCAGAAAACTCTGTTAATTCAACGTCCTCTTCTGCCCCCTCTCTGTAAACATCTATCTCGTACCCTGTTAGTTGACCTGCTAATCTAATGTTATGTCCCCCTCTTCCAATTGCTTTTGAAACTTGCTCTGGATCCATAAACGCTTCAACTGTTTTCTTTTCCTCATTTATTTTTAACGAAGAAATTTTTGCAGGGCTTAAAGCTCTAGTAATCAACAACTGCATGTTAGTAGTATAATTAATTACATCAATATTTTCATTGCCAAGCTCTCTTACAATTCCGTGAATTCTAGAGCCTTTCATTCCAACACATGCTCCAACAGGATCAATCCTATCATCATATGAATCAACGGCAACTTTAGCTTTTTCACCTGGAATTCTTACTACTTTTTTTACAGAAATTAATCCATCAAATACTTCTGGAATATCTTGTTCAAAAAGCTTTTCTAAAAACTTAGGAGATGTTCTTGACATTACAATTGAAGGTTTATTGCCTTTTAATTCTACAGACTCTATAACCCCTCTAATATTGTCACCTTTTCTATAAAAATCAGATGGTATTTGACGATCTTTTGGCATAATTAACTCATTCCCTTCATCGTCTAAAAGAATCACTACATTATGACGAATGTGATGAACTTCTGCAGTATAAATTTCACCAATTAAATCAACAAATTGCTTATAAACTATTCCGTTATCATGTTCATGAATTCTAGAAACTAAATTTTGTCTTAATGACAAAACTGTTCTTCTCCCAAGATTGACCAACTTAACCTCTTCTGAAACATCTTCTCCAACTTCAAAATCAGGTTCAATTTTCCTAGCTTCTGTTAGAGTAATTTCTTGATTTTCATCTTCAACAGCATCATCTTCAACAACTACTCTATTTCTCCAAATCTCTAAATCTCCTTTATCAGGATTAATAATAATGTCGAAATTGTCATCATCTCCATATTTTCTTTTTAAAGTATTTCTAAAAACCTCTTCTAATATAGACATAAGAGTAACCCTGTCTATAAATTTTTCGTCTTTAAACTCTGAAAATGATTCAATTAATGATAAATTTTCCATTTTATTTATTTTTTAAAATTCTACTATTAAATTTGCTTTTTTGATCTTATCAAATGCTATTGTTTTGGTTTTTTTAACTGAAATTTTTCCTTTACCAATTGGCTTAGGCTCTCTAGCCGTCCACTCTATTGTTATTTGATTCTCACTAACTTCTGTTAAATTGCCAATAAATTCAATTCCATCAACAGACTGAACGCTTAACTTTCTTTTAATGTTTTTTAAAAATTGTCTTTGAGAAGCTAAAGGAGACAAAAGTCCTGCTGAACTAACATCAACAGAAAAATCGTCTAATTCTTCATTTAAATTCTTTTTTAAAAATTTAGTCAAACCGACACAATCTATAATTTTAACTCCATTATCTCCGTCAATAGTAATATTAATTTTATTTGAAGGGTCCATAGAAAGATCGACTAAAAACAGATTCATGTTGTCAGTAAAAAACTCTTCTATTAATTCTCCTAAAATTTTTTTCAAACTATATATTTAATAAAGAGGGGGACAGTGTCCCCCTCAATTTTTCAGTAATGCTGTGCAAATATAAGAAATTCTATTACAAAAAACTTATTGACAACTACATAATGAATTATAGTTGGCCTACTAGGGCTCGAACCTAGACTCTCCTGGACCAAAACCAGGCGTGTTGCCAGTTACACCATAGGCCAATATAAAGCTCCGCAAATTTAGTATAAAGTTTAAGCTTGGCAAATAAATTATATTTAAAAAATTATTGTGAAAATTTTATAGAGATTATTGTTTATTTTCGCGATGTAAATTATTAGAAATGCACGTTAAAAAATTTGAGAAATGGAATAATTTTATTGGCCTTATTGCCTTTTTAATTGCACTTACAACCTATTCTTTAACAGTTGAACCAACCGCTAGTTACTGGGATTGCGCTGAATACATTTCAACATCTGCTAAACTTCAAGTGGGACATCCTCCTGGGGCTCCATTTTTTCAAATACTGGGCGCATTTTTTTCTTTTTTCGCTTCAGATATAGATCAAATAGCATTAATGGTTAACATGATGTCTGTATTTGCAAGCGCATTTACTGTGCTTTTTTTGTTTTTTACTTTAACTATAATTGGGAAAAAAATAGTTTTAAAATCTGAACCAATTTCTAATTCACGAGCTTCCTTAATACTTAGCTCTTCACTTCTTGGTTCTTTATGTTTTACATTCTCCGACAGCTTTTGGTTCAATGCGGTTGAAGCAGAAGTTTACGCAATGGCAACTCTTATAATGGCCCTTTTATTTTGGTTAGGGTTTAAATGGGAAGAAAATATCGATAACAAAAGAGGGAATAAATGGATTATATTAATATCATTTGTAATTGGACTATCTTTTGGAGTTCATTTTATGGGCTTGTTAGCAATTCCCGCTATAGGAATGATATATTTTTTTAAAAAAAACCCTAATCCTACATTTAAAAATTTTCTAATTGCTAATATTATTTCTGTCACAATATTGCTTTTCATATTTAAATTATTACTTCCTTCCGCATTAGGGCTTTTCGGAAATCTTGAAGTCATATTTGTAAACGATTTAGGTCTTCCCTACAACTCAGGCACTATTTTTTCAGCTATTTTAATTGTTTTATTCTTCTACTTTGGAATTAAACTAACAAGAAAAAAAAACTGGATCAACATAAACACCTTATTGCTGTGCGTAATGTTTGTTTTCATCGGTTTCTCGTCATGGCTAATGATTCCTATTAGATCAAATGCTAACACTGTAATTAATGAAAACTCACCTTCAGATGCCCGTGCTCTATTAGCTTACTATAATTTAGAACAATACCCAGATACTCATCTATTTTACGGTCCAATGTTTTCTGATGCTTATGCAGGCCAAGATTCAAAAAAACCTTATAAAGATGACAAGCCTAAATATGAAAAAGATTTAAAATCTGGAAAATATATAATAGTAAATGACTGGGAATCTGGAAAAATAAACTCCAATTCACAACATGTTGGTTTATTGCCAAGAATGTGGAGCTCTGAACATGCACCAAACTACATGAAGCATTTTGGATACTTAAAATTTGAAATAAAACCAGAATACAGATCCGAAAAACAATTACTACAATTAGTTTCAGATTTTAAAACAAGAGTAAATGAGGGGGATATAGATTCAGATAATTATCATGAATTTTTAACTGAATATGGCGGTTATTTAGATATTGAAAAACCTACTCTAGTGCAAAATTTAACATATCTTTTTCAATATCAAATGAGTTCAATGTATTGGAGATATTTTTTGTGGAATTTTAGCGGAAAACAAAATGATCTTCAATGGAAATATGATGTTTTAAACGGGAATTGGATAAGTGGAATAGACTTTGTTGATGAATTTAGGTTAGGTCCTCAATCTAATCTTCCGTCAGACGTATTAAACAATAAAGGAAGAAATAAATATTATATGCTCCCATTGTTATTAGGGATCATCGGATTATTCTTTCTTTTTAATAAAGACAAAAATCTTTTTTGGATCGTTACTGTATTATTTCTTTTTACTGGACTAGCGCTTAAAGTATATGTCAATGAAAGAGTTTTTGAGCCAAGAGAAAGAGACTATGCATTGGTTGGGTCTTTTTATGTTTTTTGTATTTTCATTGGCTTAAGTGTTTTATCATTAAACAATTTTTTTAAGTCTTTTATTAAAAATAAAATATCGATTCCTTTAACTGTTATTCCGCTGTTGTTAGTTCCTTTGTTAATGGCTTTTGAAAACTGGGATGATCATGATCGTTCTAACAGGTATACTGCCCAATCACTTGCAAAAGCATATTTAGATTCAATTGATGAAGGAGTTGATTCTATGATATTTACCATTGGAGATAATGACACCTTTGCGTTATGGTATGCTCAGGAAATTGAAAATTACAGAACAGATGTAAGAACGATAAACACCAGTCTAATTGCCACTGATTGGTATATCGATCAAATGAAAAAAAGAACATATAACAGTAGTCCAATTCCATCTCAATTAACGCATAAACAATACGCTTATGGAATAAGGGACTATGTTAAACACGAAGCTTTAATAGATTCTACAAGGTGGGATATTAAAGATTTTATGAATTGGATTTCTAGTGATCATCCTCGAACAAAATATAGTAATTTATTAAATCAATATGGCGCAGACTTAGAAAATATTCCAAAGTTTACTCAAAATATGGTTTATTATCCTACTAATAAAATAAGAGTCTCGGTTAATAAAAAAAATGTCCTTGAAAGTGGTTTAGTTGATGAAAAAGATTCTGATTTAATATTAGATTATATTGATGTTGATTTACCTAGTAGTGGTTTATACAAAAATCAACTGCTAATGCTCGATATATTAGCTAATAACGATTGGAAAAGACCTATATATTTTACTGGTGGGAGTTATAATGACGCTGAATATCTTTGGATGAAGGATTATCTTCAATTAGATGGGCTTGTTTACAAGCTAGTTCCTATAAAAACTGAAGTAAACAAAAACAATCCCTACGAACTTGGTAGAATTGATGCCGATTTAATGTATCCAATAGTGAAAGGATGGGAATGGGGGAATTCTGATAGCGACGATATATATCATGATCCTGAAACTCGAAAAAACAGTATTTCTTTTAGAGGAAATTTACATAGATTGGCTTTACAGCTAATGAAGGAAGGGAAGAACACAAAAGCTGAAGAAATTTTAGATTTATCTATAAGTAAAATGCCAATAGATTATTTTGGTTTCTATAGCCTAATGGAACCTTATATTTCTTCATATTATAAACTTGAAAGTTTCAAAAAAGGAAATAAATTATTTGACAATTTGTCTAAAAAATATCAAGAGAATTTAAGTTATTATTCTCAAATGTCTAGATCAAAAAATGCAAAATTTTCTATATATACTTACGCTGAGAATATAATTACAGATACCGAAAGGTATAGAACTTTAGTTGAATCACTGTTAGGTTCAAACAACACCAAGTTAAAGTCTAAGGGAATTAAAGAATTTATTAATAGCTCTAACTACGTAAAGGATTTATATGGAGACTACGAATACTACACATTAATGACCCCTTTTTTAAAAGAATTATATAGCTCTAAAGAAAATGATTTTGCAAAAGAACTTTACGTTAATATTTCTAATCAATTAAATGAAAGGTTAGAATTATTCATTTCAATGCCTGAAGGTAGTAGGATGAATTATGGCCAAAACATCTCCGGCGATATTTATCAATTAAGTACTATTATAAAAATTATGAAAAATTATGAAAAAGATGAAAATTTTATAAAATCAGAACTAAATTCTTTTTTGAATTTAAGTGAGAAGTTAAATATTAAATAAAGTCATTAATAAGGTTTATTAGAGTGTTTGCGTCTTGCTCTCCACTTTGTCTCCAAACCATTTCACCCCCCTTATAAATCATTAAAGTTGGAAGTCCTTTAACTCTTAGCGCTTCTTTTAATTCAGTATTCTTGTCGACATTTATTTTAATAACTTTTCCTTTATCTCCAATAGCAGCTGCTACATCTCTTAAAACAGGATGCATAGCTGATGAAGATTCGTCCCAATCACCATAAAAATCTAGTAAAATCGGAACCTCTAAGTTGATTAGCTCACCAAATTTTGACATAAGACAAGTATTATAATTTAATGCTAAAGTAACATTTTTTAGAAATCTAAGTCTTTTTAAGCGTTATAACAGATATTTCAGGCCATACTCCAACCCTGCCAGGAAAGCCTAAAACTCCAAAACCTCTATTTACATTAATATACTGATTTTTTTCATAATATATTCCAGCCCAATGTTTATACACCCATTTAACTGGACTCCACTTTATCCATCCTGGTATTTCAATTCCAAATTGCATGCCATGAGTATGCCCACTTAAAGTTAGATGAAAATGAGTTTGGTGATTTAATAGTATCTGATCCCAATGCGAGGGATCATGACTCATAACAACTTTAAAATCTTCATTTCTTAACCCTACACAAGCCTTGTCAATATCTCCGTTTTTCCTAAACCCTCCTTTTCCCCAATTTTCAACTCCAACCAAACTAATACTTTGATTTAAGGATTTTATATTCACACTTTCGTTTAGCAACAGCTTAAACCCCATTTCTTTTTGAGAATTCAAAAGGGTTTTGAAATTCTCTTTTTTTTCTTGATCTGATTTCCAATTAACATAATCTCCATAATCATGATTTCCCAAAACTGAAAACTTTCCATCTTTTGCTACAATTTTAGAAAAAATCTTTTTCCATTTATTTAATTCAGTTGCTTTATTATTAACAAAATCTCCAGTAAAAAGAACTAAGTCTGAATTTTGTTTATTAATTAAATCGACTGCATATTCTACTTTATTAATTTTTTGAAGACTTCCACTGTGTATGTCTGAAATATGGGTAATTTTATATCCGTCAAATTCTTCAGGCAAATCATTAAATTCTAGTTCATAATTCAGAACTCTATAGTTATGCCTTCCCCTATAAATACCGTGAATAACAAAGGGAATCGGCAAAGCAGCTATAATAAGTGCTATTTTACTTATAAAACTTCTTCTTTGAGTAAGAAATTTATTTGATTCATTTGAAGGGAAAATGAAATTAAAAATAAAATGAGTAATTCTTGTAATATCTTCAATAAATAAAAATGAAATAACAATTAATTTAAATCCAAGTAAGGTTATAAAAAACGCAAATGGTATAGACAGATAATTATAAAAAACATCTGAAAAATTTAAAGAATTATTATAGATTTTAATAAATCTATAAAGCAAATTAAATATTATTAAAACATTAATTATAAAATAAAATTTTAGGATCCAGTTTTTTTTAAAAACTGATTTAAAAGCTTGAAATGCGTATATTTCAATTAATAAAAATACAATAACAAGAAATGTCCATCTCAAAGCTATATTTTTTAAATTAGCCTTCAAATGTAAAAAATATAAATGCAGGCAAAAAAGAAATTATTTTTAATCGATGCTTATGCTTTAATTTTTAGAGGATATTATGCCTTTATTAAAAATCCCCAAATCAACTCAAAAGGCCTGGATACTAGTGCCGTTATGGGCTTTATGAACTCTTTATTAGATTTAATAAAAAGAGAAAAGCCAGAAAATTTAGCAGTAGCTTTTGATAAGGGAGGTTCAAGTGATCGCCTAGAGCTTTTTGATGAGTATAAAGCTAATAGAAATGAAACTCCAGATCCTATTAAAACTGCTGTTCCATTCATTCATGCAATTTTAAAAGCAATGCATATTCCTATTTTAATTAAAAATGGGTATGAGGCTGATGATATTATTGGAACTGTAGCTAAAGAAGCAGAAAAACATAATTATGAGGTTTTTATGGTTACTCCTGACAAAGATTTTGCTCAATTAGTATCAGAAAATATTTTTATGTACAAACCGGCCAGAATGGGTAATGGAATTGAGATATGGGGAGTAAAAGAAGTTCAAGAAAAGTTTGAAGTATCAGATCCATTACAAGTAATAGATTTTTTGGGAATGATGGGAGACTCGGCAGATAATATTCCAGGCTTACCAGGCGTTGGAGAAAAAACTGCTAAAAAATTCATTGCAGAATATGGAACAATGGAAAATCTTTTAGCTAATACTGATCAAATCAAGGGGAAATTAAAAGAAAAAATAGAACAAAATAAAGATAAGGGTATTCTTTCTAAAAAATTAGCCACAATAATTTTGGATGTGCCTGTTGAATATGATTTTAAGAATTTCAAGCTTGGAGAGCCTGACTCAGATAAAATTAAAGAACTGTTTGATGAGCTTGAGTTTTTAAGAATGAAAGAAAATTTTTTTAAAATTTTTTCTAAAAAAGATGTTGAATTAGAAGTAGCTTCAAAAGAAGAAATACAATACGATTTGTTTACTTCACCAGGTGAAATCAACATTGATTCATCAAATAAATTTACAGATTTAGCAAATTCAAATCACTTTTATCAACATATTGAAACAGAATTAAGCAGCAAATTATTGTTTGCAAAATTAGATAAACAGTCAGAAATTTCTTTCAATGTTTTACGTTATGACATTGGAAATAATTCTTTTGGAATATGTTTTGCCTGGCAATCACAAAAAAGTTACTTTATTACAATTCTTAAAAAAGATAAAAAAACTCTAGAAAGGATAAAGTCTATTTTTCAAAACAATAATATAATTAAAATTGGATATGATTTAAAAAATCAATTTAAAATCTTAAATACTTATGGAATTATTTCAGAAGGCCCTTGTTTTGATTCGAAAATAGCTCACTATCTAATTAATCCTGATATAGGACATGATTTTAATATACTTTGTAAAAATTACCTTAACTATAAAATAAAAGATGATTTAAATACTGATATTCAAAAAGGAATGGAGAAGAGTGATCTAACTTTTCAACTTAAAAAGCTTCTTATTAAAGATTTGAAAAAAGCTAATCTATTAACTCTTTTTGAAAAAATTGAAATGCCTTTGTTGACAGTTCTTTCGACAATGGAAATTAACGGAATAAAAGTTGATTCAAGTTTTTTAAAAAATCTTTCCAATGAATTTCATAATGACCTTAAGTTAATTGAAAAAAGAATTTTTAATTTAACTCATTCTAATTTCAATCTAGCTTCTCCAAAACAGTTAGGAGAAATACTTTTTGACAAACTTAAAATAACAGATTCCCCAAAAAAAACTAAATCAGGGCAATACTCTACTTCTGAAGAGGTGTTATCTAAACTTGCTAAAGACCATCAAGTTGTTAGAGAGGTTTTAGAATGGAGGTCTTTACAAAAGCTAATAAACACTTATGTTGATGCGCTGCCTAAACAAATAAATCCAATTTCAAATAGAATTCATGCTGTGTTTAATCAAGCGGTTGCTGCTACAGGAAGGTTAAGTAGCAATAATCCTAATCTTCAAAACATACCTATTAGAAGTAAAAGAGGGCGATTAATTAGAAAAGCATTTGTTTGTGAAGACTCTAACTATGTTATGCTTTCTGCTGATTATTCTCAAATTGAACTTAGAGTGATTGCTTCATTAAGTGGAGATCCTAATATGATTTCTGCTTTTAAAAACAATGAAGACATTCATAGCTCTACCGCTTCAAAAGTTTTTAATATCGACATCTCTAATGTAACTAGCGAGCATAGAAACAACGCTAAAACTGTAAACTTTGGTATTATATATGGTGTTTCAGCTTTTGGATTAAGCAATCAAACATCTCTCAGTCGTTCTGAATCAAAAGATTTGATTGAATCCTATTTTAATGCTTACCCTAAGCTTAAAATCTATATTTCAAATCAGATCAATTTTGCAAGAGAAAATGGTTATGTAGAAACAGTTTTAAGCAGAAGAAGATATTTAAGAGATATTAATTCTAGGAATCCTATTTTAAGGGGAGCTGCTGAAAGAAATGCTGTTAATGCTCCAGTGCAAGGGAGTGCTGCTGATATTATTAAAATAGCCATGATTAATATTCAAAAAATCCTTACAAATTCTAAATTAAAATCCCGAATGCTTGTTCAGGTTCATGATGAATTAATCTTTGAAATTCATAAATCAGAATTAGAAAAAATGAAAAACATAGTTAAAGATGAAATGGAAAATGCTTTTTCATTAAATGTTCCTTTAGCAGTTGATGTAGGGGTTGGCGAAAACTGGTTTGAAGCCCACTAATTGTTTTATTTATTTTGCGTTTGCAGATTTCATTTATTGTTGTAGATTTGCACTCCAATAAAAGAGATAGAATTATCTTTCTCTAAGAAAATATATATTTTGGATTCATTAACATACAAAACAATATCAGCAAACAAGGCCACAGTTAACAAAAACTGGGTCATTGTAGATGCTAGTGGACAAACTCTTGGAAGAATGTGTTCTAAAGTTGCTAAACTTATTAGAGGAAAATATAAGCCAAGCTTTACTCCTCATGTAGATTGCGGAGACAATGTGATCATAATAAATGCTGAAAAAATAATTCTTTCAGGTAACAAGTGGGAGAATAAAGAGTATATAAGACACACAGGATATCCGGGAGGACAAAGATCTTTAACTGCAAGAGAACTTTTTGCTAAAGACCCTACTAGGCTTGTTGAAAAATCTGTCAAAGGAATGTTACCAAAAAATAAACTTGGTGCAGTTCTTTTTAGAAACTTAAAAGTATATGTTGGAGAAAATCACAAGCAAGAAGGACAAAATCCTGTTTTAATTAATTTAAATGATTTAAAGTAGTTTATGGAAGTAATTCACAAAATTGGAAGAAGAAAAACATCAGTTGCTAGGGTATACTTATCTAAAGGAAAAGGTGTTTATTCAATAAACGGGAAATCTTTAGAAGAATACTTTCCTACTGCTATATTACAATATAAAGTTAATCAACCATTTACACTAACTGAAACATTATCTGCTTACAATGTAAAGGTAAATGTTTATGGGGGAGGAATTAACGGTCAAGCTGAATCTATTAGATTAGCGATTTCTAGAGCACTTTGTACAATCGATGAAGAATACCGACCTCTTCTTAAAAAAGAAGGTTTAATGACGCGTGACCCTAGAATGGTTGAGAGAAAAAAATTCGGTCAAAAGAAAGCAAGAAAAAAATTCCAATTCTCGAAACGTTAATAGCGATTTTGATAAGAAGAATCAAGTTCACATAAATATTGAAATTAACCTGTTGTCCTATTTCGCATAGCGAAAAATTAGTTTAGCATCTAAATAAATAAAAAATAAATATTTATTGCTAATCAAACGGAACGTAAACTAAAAAAAATGACAAAAATTCAAATCAAACCCTTACTAGATGCTGGTGTTCACTTCGGACACTTAACAAGAAAATGGAATCCTAATATGGCTCCCTATGTATATATGGAGAAAAACGGAATCCATATTATCAACTTATACAAAACTGCATCTAAAATTGAAGAATCTAGCGATGCTTTAAGTAAAATAGCTGCTTCTGGTAGAAAAATTTTATTTGTTGCTACAAAAAAACAAGCTAAAGAAATTGTAGCAAAGACTGCTGCTGATGTAAACATGCCCTATATTACTGAGAGATGGCCTGGTGGAATGCTTACAAATTTTGTAACTATTAGAAAAGCAGTTAAAAAAATGTCAGCCATTGACAGAACTAAGCAAGATGGAACTTTTGAAGCACTATCTAAAAGAGAAAAATTACAGATTGATAGATTAAGAGCCAAGTTAGAAAAAAACTTAGGATCAATCACTGATATGACCAGACTTCCAGGAGCATTGTTTGTGGTTGACATTAGAAGAGAACACATTGCGGTTAGAGAGGCTCAAAAATTAAATATTCCAATTTTTGCAATGGTAGATACTAATTGTGATCCTAGAGAAGTTGATTTTGCAATTCCATCTAACGATGATGCTTCTAAGTCTATAGATATAATTCTTAATTATGTTTCAGATGCAATCAAAGGAGGTCTTAATGAAAGACAAAAAGAGAAAGATCAAGCAGATCTAATTAAAGAAAAAGAAGAATCATCTAAAGAAGACGTAGATGGCTCTAAAAATAAAAAAGAAGAGTCAGAGACTATTGAAGTTAAAGAATCTACTGATTCAACTGAAAAAAAGAAAAGGGTTAGAAAAAAAATTACAAAAAAAACTGAAGAATAATTATTATGGGGAAAATAACTGCATCTGAAGTAAATAATCTCAGAAAAATATCTGGCGCCGGTATAATGGACTGTAAAAATGCTCTAGTAGAAGCTAATGGCAATGTCGATACCGCTATTGAACTATTAAGGAAAAAAGGTCAAAAAGTAGCGGCCAAAAGAGCTGATAGAGAATCATCTGAAGGAGCTGCAATTGCAAAAGTAAATTCTGATTCGACTAATGGTGTTATAATTTCTCTTAACTGTGAGACCGATTTTGTTGCAAAAAATGAAAGCTTTATTTCCTTAGCAAATGAATTAGCTAAACTTGCTTTAAACCACGAGACTATGGATGAATTTTTAAACTCTTCTATAGATTCTATGACAGTTAACGAAAAGTTAATACAGCAAACTGGAGTTATTGGCGAAAAATTAGTGATAGGTAGTTTTGAAAAAATATCCGCTTCTTATGTTGGAAATTATATTCATGCTGGAAACAAAATTGCTACAATTGTAGGGTTTTCATCATCAGTTGAAGGAGTTGAGGAAGCTGCAAAAAATGTTGCTATGCAGGCTGCTGCTATGAACCCTATTGCATTAGATGAAAAAGGAGTTGATCAAAAAATTATAGATAAAGAAATTGAGATAGCCAAAGATCAATTAAGACAACAAGGTAAGCCTGAGGCAATGCTAGAAAATATTTCGAAAGGAAAATTAAAAAGATTTTTTAAAGATAATACCTTGATTAACCAAGATTATATAAAAGACAATAAACAAAGTGTTTCTTCTTACGTTAAATCAATAAATTCAGATTTAAAAATAACTGACTTTAGAAGAGTTGCTTTAGTTTAAATTTTTAAAAGGTTTACTTTGACCTTATTAATAATATCATAATCATTGATTATATTTGGAATAATAATCCTGAAATGATTTATAAAAGAATTCTTTTAAAATTAAGTGGCGAAGCTTTATTAGGTGAAAGACAATATGGAATTGATCCTGTTAGAATTTCACAATATGCTCAAGAGATAAAAAAAGTTACTAATCTAGGAGTAGAAATTGCCGTTGTAATTGGTGGAGGCAATATTTTTAGAGGTGTTTCTGCGGCAAGTAATGGAATGGATAGAGTTCAGGCTGATTACATGGGAATGCTAGCTACTGTGATTAATGGACTTGCCTTGCAGAGCGCACTAGAAGAAGAAAAAGTACAAACCAGACTTCAAACTGCAATTAAAATAGAGGCTGTTGCTGAAGCTTACATAAAAAGGAAAGCTGTAAGACATTTGGAGAAAAAAAGAGTTGTAATATTTGGAGCCGGAACAGGAAATCCTTTTTTTACAACAGATTCTGCCGCAGTTTTAAGAGCAATCGAAGTTAACGCTGATGTGATTTTAAAAGGTACGAGAGTAGACGGAATATATGATAGTGATCCTGAAAAAAATAAAGATGCTATTCAGTATGATTCTATTTCTTTTGAAAACGTTTTGAGTAAAAACCTTAAAGTTATGGATAGCACTGCTTTCACTTTAAGTCAAGAAAATAATTTACCTATTATTGTTTTTAATATGAACAAAGAAGGAAATTTACTAAAAATAATTTCCGGAGAAAAAATAGGTACAATCGTAAAATAGTTAGTTGTGGAAGAAATTGAATTTATTATTGAATCTTGCGAAGAATCTATGGAAAACTCCATAAATCATCTTGAAAAAGCATTACTTAATATTCGAGCAGGCAAAGCAAGCCCTTCTATGTTAGCTAGTGTTAAATTAGACTATTATGGTTCATTAACCTCTTTATCTCAAATATCAAACATCAACACCCCTGATGCTCAAACAATTTCTGTTCAACCTTGGGAAAAAGATAAATTATTAGATATTGAAAAAGCTATTATGGTAGCAAACCTAGGTTTCAACCCTATGAATAATGGAGAATCTATAATAATTACTATACCTCCTTTAACTGAAGAAAGAAGGCTAGAGCTTGTTAAAATTGCGAAATCTGAAATAGAAGATGCAAAAATAAGTATTAGAAATTCTAGAAAAGATGCAAATAATGAAATAAAAAAGTCTGATGTTTCTTTAGATCAGAAATCTTTATCAGAAAAAGAGATCCAAAACTTAACTGACAATTATATTTCTAGAATTGATAAAATATATTTAACCAAAGAAAAAGAAATCTTATCTGTTTAAGTTAATAAAATTTATCTATAAATTTTGAATAGCAAATAGTAATGAGCAAAACTAGTCACTCCAAAATATGGGGAATTTTCGCTCGACTAATTTTAAGAAATAGAATCCTTTTTTTGTTGTTGATATTGGCAAATACATTTTTTATGTCAACTCAATGGAAACATATGCGTTTTAGTTATACTGAAGCCAATTTACTTCCTAAAAACCATTCTTATAATATTGCATACGATAATTTTATTAATGTCTTTGGAGAAGAAGGAAACTTAATTTTAATTGCCGTAAATGACTCTAGCTTATTTGAACTAGACAATTTCAACGCTTGGATTAAGCTAAGTGAAAGTTTTAAAAACAATGAGTGGATAAACAAAGTTCTTCATGTAGGAAACATTCCTGTTATTACAAAAGATAAAAAAAATAAGAGTTTCGTTTTAGATTCATTGACTAATTATAAATTTTCAAGTAAAAAAGCTGTTGAAAATTTTCAAAAAAATCTTTTTAATGACTACCCTTTCTATGAAAATATATTGTTTAGTGAAAATAGAGAAACAATTCAAACAGCAATCTATTTAAAAAAAGAAATCATTAATAATGCTGAAAGAATACAATTCATTAATGAGGTGTTCATTCCTAAGGTAAAAATGTTTGAAAAGGACACCAAAATCGATGTTAGAATTTCTGGAATGCCTTACATAAGAACAATGAATGCCCAAAATATAATGGATGAGATTGGTAAATTTGTAGTAATAGCTATTTGTGTTACTATACTTCTTTTCTTTTTCTTTTTTAGATCTTTTAGAGCGACAATCATCACCCTTACGGTCGTTATAATTGGGGTTATGTGGGCTTTAGGAATTTTAGGTCTTTTTAAGTTTGAGATTACTGTACTTACTGCACTTATTCCTCCACTTATAATTGTAATTGGAGTTCCAAATTGCATTTTTTTAATAAACAAATATCAACATGAAGTTAAGAAACACGGGAACCAAGCCAGATCCCTTCAAAGAGTAATTTCCAAAATAGGGAACGCCACCTTAATGACTAACATTACAACGGCTTGTGGTTTTGCAACATTCATCTTAACAGACAGTGAAATACTTCAGGAATTTGGGTTAGTCGCTTCAGTCAATATCATGTTAATCTTTATATTATCGATATTATTAATACCCATAATATACAGCTTCATGCCACTTCCAAAAGAAAAGCATTTAAAACATTTGAACAATATTTGGCTTAATAATTTTGTTTATTTTCTGAGCTTAACGGTTAAAAAATATAGAATACAAGTATTTATTACCTCTATATTATGTTTATGTATTAGTATCATAGGTGTTTATAAAATCAAGCTTTCGGGAAATATGATTGAAGACATGCCTAAGAATTCAGAGTTTGTAAAGGATATTAAGTTTTTTGAAAAAGAGTTTAAAGGGATTTTGCCAATTGAAATCATGATTGATAGTAAAAGGAAAAATGGTATAACAAGACTAGCTACTCTCAAAAGAATGAATGATTTAAATGAACATATTTTAAAAATTCCTGAATTATCAAAACCTCTTTCAATAGTAAACTTATCGAAATATATTAAACAATCTTTTTACAATGGTAATCCAAATTATTTTCAATTACCCTCTGATCAAGAAAACACTTTTATATCATCTTATGTAAAAAACTCTAATCTAAAACTAGAAAAAAATAACAGTTTTATCAGTGAAAATGGTCAAATAGCTAGAATAACCACAATGATGGGGGAGATAAATACTGAAAGAATGGAAGGAATAGAGGCTAGTCTTATAAAAGGGATTGAACTATACTTCCCAAAAGAAAGGTATGATGTTACTTTAACAGGGAAAACATTAGGTTATTTAAAAGGCACTAAATATTTAGTAAAGAACTTATTAATCTCACTATCACTAGCCATATTATTAATTTCTTTAATTATAATATATATGTTTAGATCATATAAAATGGTGATCATTTCCCTTGTCCCTAATCTACTTCCACTTTTATTTACTGCAGGTGTTATGGGGTTTTTAAATATTCCTATAAAGCCCTCTACAATACTAGTTTTTAGTATAGCTTTTGGAATTTCAGTGGATGATACAATACATTTTTTAGTAAAATACAGGCAAGAATTACTAGCTAATAACTGGAAAATAAGAAAATCAGTATTTTCATCTCTTAAAGAAACTGGAATAAGCATGTTCTATACTTCAGTTGTTCTTTTCTTTGGGTTTTCTGTATTTATGACATCTAGTTATGGGGGAACAATTGCATTAGGGGGGTTAGTTTCAACTACTTTATTATTTGCTATGCTTGCTAATTTAATATTACTACCATCTTTATTAATTTCATTGGAAAAATATATTACAAATGAGCACACAATAAAAAATTCTAAAATAAAAATAGCATCTGATCAAATTATTAATAAAGAATAAAGACTAAAAAAACTTTATATTTGATTAAGGTAATTATTAAATAACTCAAACAATAATGACTATTAAAGACATAACTAAAAGCCCCTTGATTCCTAAAAAAATTAATGTAAAGGGTTGGGTAAAAACATTTCGAGCAAACAGGTTTATTTCTTTAAACGATGGATCAACTTCAAAAAATATTCAATGCGTTGTTGACTTTGAAAAAACCGATTCATTATTACTTTCAAAAATTAATTGTGGAGCATCATTAGAAATTGAAGGACTGTTAGTGAAAAGTCAAGGAAAAGGACAATCAGTTGAAATTAAAGTTAAAAACATTAAAATTCTTGGAGAATGTGATCCAAATTCTTATCCAATTCAGCCAAAAAAACATTCTTTAGAATTTTTAAGGGAAAATGCACATCTACGAATTCGGACTAACACATTTAGTTCAATAATGAGAATTAGATCTAGTATTTCGTTTGCCATTCACAAATATTTTAAAGAAAAAGGTTTTTTTTATGTGAATACACCGATAATTACAGGAAGTGATGCTGAGGGAGCTGGAGAAATGTTTAAAGTAACTACACTGGACATTAATCAGGCCAAGTTAAATAATAACAATAAAATAGACTACTCTGAAGATTTCTTTGGAAAAGAAACAAACCTAACTGTGTCTGGACAACTAGAAGCTGAAAGTATGGCAATGGGACTAGGAAAGGTATATACTTTTGGCCCTACTTTTAGAGCAGAAAACTCAAATACATCAAGGCACTTAGCTGAGTTCTGGATGGTTGAACCAGAAATGGCATTTTGTGATATAAATGACAATATGGAACTTGCGGAAGAATTTATAAAATCTGTAATAAAAGATGTTGTAAATGAATGTAAAGACGACTTGGATTTTTTAAATCAAAGATTACTTGATGAAGAAAAAACCAAACCGATGATTGAAAGAAGTGAATTAAACTTATTAGATAAACTAGATTTCGTGATTAATAATGACTTCAAAAAAATAACTTATTCTGAAGCTTTTGATATCTTAAGAAATTCTAAGCCTAATAAAAAGAAAAAATTTAAATTTCCAATACAAGAGTGGGGTGTAGATCTTCAAAGTGAACATGAACGTTTTTTAGTTGAAAAACATTTTAAAAAACCAGTAATTATTTATGATTATCCAGCTAAAATAAAAGCATTTTATATGCGTATGAATGAGGATGGCAAAACAGTAAAAGCAATGGATATTCTGTTTCCAGGGATAGGGGAAATTGTTGGAGGGTCTCAAAGAGAAGAAAGATTAGATGTATTAAAGGCAAGGATTAAAGAATTAAATGTTGATGAAAAAGAATTGTGGTGGTATCTTGACTTAAGGAAATACGGTACAGTAAAACATAGTGGGTTTGGTTTAGGTTTAGAAAGATTAATATTATTTGTTACTGGAATGACAAATATTAGAGATGTAATTCCATTCCCTAGAACTCCAAATAATGCTGAATTTTAAATTAAAATTTAGCATTATATATCTTAATAAAATATAAATGCTCAATCAACATTTACATTTAAAATTATCTCAAAAACTCTCGCCTCAACAGGTTCAGTTAATGAAGTTGATACAACTTCCATTACAAGAACTTGAACAGCGTTTAGCTAGAGAAATAGAAGAAAATCCATCTCTAGAATTAGGAAAAGAAAATGAGGAAAATTCATTAGAAAACTCAGAGGATTATGATACTGAAAATGACAACGAAATTAATGTTGAAGACTATCTGAGTGATGATGATGTGCCTGATTATAAATTAAAATCTAATAATCATAGTCAAGATGATGATGAAAAATCTATTCCATTTGCTTCTGGAATCAGCTTTAATCAATATCTAAAAAATCAACTGCATACTTTTAGTTTTAATGAAATTGAAACTAAAATTGCTGCATTTCTTGTAGGAAGTATTGATCAATCAGGTTATTTGAGAAGAGAACTCTTGGATGTTGTAGATGACCTAGCTTTTACGATGAGTATTAACACTGATATTAATGTTGTAAAAAATATTTTAAAAACAATTCACTTACTAGATCCCCCTGGAGTTGGAGCACAAAATTTGCAAGAATGTTTAATTTTACAACTAAAAAGAAAACTTTCTACAAAATATATTTCAAATGCAATTAATATTTTAGAAAATAATTTTGACTTATTTATTAAAAAGCATTATGAGAAAATAATTACAAAATTGAATATAAATGAATCTGAATTAAAGGAATCAATAAAAGAAATTGAAAAGTTAAATCCGAAACCCGGATCAGCTTTTTCAGAACCATCTAAAATAAACTCTTCGATTATTCCAGACTTCACTATTGAAATAATTGACGATCAGTTAGTTTTAAATTTAAACTCAAGAAATGCTCCAGATCTTTATATCTCAAATGATTACAAAAATATGCTTTCTGGATATCAAGAGACTAAGAAAGTGTCAAAATCACAGAAAGATGCAGTATTATTTATTAAACAAAAATTAGACGCTGCAAAATGGTTTATAGAAGCAATAAATCAACGGAATCAAACACTCCTAATGACTATGAATGCCATTATAGATTTTCAAAAGGAATATTTTCTTTCAGGAGATGAAAGTCACCTTAGGCCAATGATTTTAAAAAATATTGCAGAAAAAATAAATATGGATATTTCAACTATATCCAGAGTGGCCAATAGTAAATATGTAGATACTCCTTATGGAATTAAGCTTATCAAATCATTTTTTTCAGAAGGTATTACAAATGATGAAGGAAAAGAAGTTTCGACTATTGAGATTAAAAATGAATTAAAAAATATCATTGATAAAGAAAATAAATCAAAACCATTTACAGATGATGAATTAACAAAGAAAATAAATAAAAAGGGGTATCCAATTGCTAGAAGAACAGTTGCAAAATATAGAGAAAGGATAGGAGCTCCTGTTGCTAGGTTAAGAAAAAAACTATAAATGAGCGACTCTCTTTCAATAATAATTGTTAATTATAAATCGTGGGATAAATTAAAGTTATGCTTAAATAGTATCTCTAAACAAAAAGAAATTAAAATATCAACCATTGTAGTTGACAACAACTCAAATGATAATCAAATAATTAATTTTAAAAATAAATTTGTTTGGGTAAAATGGATTGAAAATTTTGAAAATTTTGGATTTGCTAAAGCTTGTAACATTGGCGCTAGTTACTGTAATTCTACATGGTATTTATTTCTAAATCCCGACACCATTCTTAAAGAAGACTCTTTATCTACTTTAATTAGCTATTGTAATACAAATACTAAACATAAATTAATAGGGATTAAACAACTTAACGAAAAGTTAGTTCGAACAAATTCTTTTGGAATTTTTTTAAATTTTTGGAGTATTTCAGGCTTATTTAGACCAATTATTCGGTTTTTAAAAAGCATGTCATATTCAAGAATCAATTCACAATCAATCTCTCATCCAGATTGGATTTCTGGATCGTTTATATTAACTAGAAAACAAGATTTTGAATTAATTAACGGCTGGGACGAAAGTTACTGGATGTATTATGAGGACATGGATTTATGTAAAAGAGCTAAGCAAAATAACTTACAAGTTTCCTTATTTAACAATTGGGAATGTACTCATTTTCATGGTATTTCATCAAGAAAAAATAATATTATAAAGGTTATTACAAAATCTGAAGTGATTATTTCTTCACACATTTATATTGAAAAACATTCCAATAATAAAATAGCTTTTGTAACTCATCTTTTATTAATACTAATTCAATTTGTTGAACTATTATTAAGTTTTCCTTTTTCTTCAATCAAACGAAAGATTCTATTAAATAGTCTTAAATACTGGGGAAAAGGAATTATTAAATCAGATTGGCGTTCTCAAAGAGAAATTTCTAATCATTAAGCTTTGTGTAATAAAGATCTAGTCTCATTCTTTTATCGTAATACTCAGCACTAGGACTAGGGCCAATTAATACAGTGCCTAAAGGGTTAATTGCAGAAGAACTAGGTATGAAAGTCATAGCCTCTTTATTCTTAACTTCAATATTCATTGAATTACTAATGTCTGAAGAAACTACTAAACCTAATTTTACATTTGTAGAATCTTTTCGAATAACATTTTTGATGTGCTCACTTATTCTGATTTTATACATCATTCCATTTTTATCTTCATCTAACTCAATGTAGCCACCATGAACAATTTTATTTTGATATTCTTTTGCTCCAGCAGAATTATCTATGAAATAATCTATTAAAGGGGCCTTATTTACAATATCATACAGGTATAGTCTAGATGGTTCTATTATTCCGCCACTAGAAGATAACATATCTTTATTAATATATATAGAAAGGTTGGCTTCATTGACTAACCATTCTTTACTCCGAATTTCTTCCAAAATATCATTACCATCATTATCTTTAAACAACTCGATTTCTGCCATAACTCCTTCGCCTCCTTTTAAATAAATTGTTTCGGGGTTATTAATTGTGTCATTAATAGCGTTAGTAACAGCTAAAGGGTAGGAGTCATGCTTAAATGAATTCAATTTGATGCCATTTAAATTTAACTTATAATTAGCTTCGATCGATTCAATAACATCGTCACTAGTATCGTCATCAGTATCGTTTTTATTATACTTTTGATACTCGTAGACTATTCTAATTTCTGCTTCTGAAAAATTTAATATCATTAACAATGGGTCTGAAAAATCGTAAGCATCTATAATGATTCCCTTTAAAAATAATTTAAAGTTTTCCGCATTAGCAAAATCACTTAACCCTTCATTGTTTAATATTTTTGACTGGAAAAAGCTGTTATCTAAAGCGACTCTAATTCTTGGAGTTAGCCTTTCTTTTACTGTTTCTGATTCATCGTCTTCTTCTGTCTCAGGATCGTCTTCATTGTAAAAAACTAATTCATTAGAATTAATCTCAACCTCTTCATCAAAAAGAACAGTTCCTGAAAAATTATCAGGAATTATATTATTTGAATAATATTTCTGATAGGATTCAAAATTATCTTCAGGGTCAAATGGTCTTAAAAAATATTCAAGTTCGCTAACTTTAAGTTTAAACTTTGCATTAGAATTGCCAATTAAAGAATCTAGTTCATAAATAGTTGCTCCTCCATTAGGATTTATACTTTCTGTGTCTTCTCCATCCAAAATGCCGTCTCCATCTGTGTCAGGGTCTAGAGGGTTTTGACCTGCGTTAGACTCGTCAGCATCAGAAACTCCATCTCCATCACTATCACTATAAGGATCTTCACTGTCAACATCATATAAATTGATTACGCCGTCATTATCATCATCATCTACATTTGTAAAAAAAGGAATATCTAAAAAAACATTTTTAATAGTCTCCTCTTCTTCTATAGCCGCAATATTATCTTCTATACCATTTTCTTCGTCTGTCTGTCTAAAGATTCCAAAAACAGGATTAACGGTTTCAAGTCCCAATTGACTTAAAAAACTAACACTAGTCTTGCCATATATGTTATCCTCATAAGTTCCCAATTGAAAAGTGGTAATCGCATTAGAAATGTAAGGTGGAATTTTATTCATTTTAGCAAATACAGGTATCTCTTCTATACTTGTATTAAACGGCTTATTGTCAATTAAATCAACACCCACAGAGTTGTAATCCTTGTTACAACTTGTTAGAATAAATGTTAGAACAAATAAAAACTTAATAAATTTCATTTTATTTAATTCAATATTTTAGTGTTATAAAATTCCAAATACTCTTTTTGAAAGCCTTCTTTGAATCCGCACTTTAAGACTGGTTTGTTATGTTTATTTGCAAGTTCAATAATTGACTCATTAACATTGTCAGATGCTATAATTACACCATCAGAATTTAATACAGATAATTTAAATAAATTTTCATAAGTTGGATCGTTTAAAGTATTTAGAGTTTCACTTTCAACTTCATCAAATTTAATTTTGCTAACTATTTTAGAATTTAAATTTCCTTTGATTTCATCTCCGTACAATGAGGTTACTACTTTTGAATTTTCGAATAAAGGTTCATCTTTATAATACTCTTTTATATAAAGAGGCATTAAAGCTGCAATCCAGCCATGAACATGAATTATGTCAGGGGACCAATTTAATTTTTTAATTGTTTCAACAACACCTTTTGCGAAAAAAATAGCTCTTTCATCGTTATCTTTATATAGTTTTTTCTTTGCATCTGCATGTAACAACCTATTTTTGAAATACTCGTCATTATCTATAAAGTAAACTTGCATTCTCTCTTTAGGAATAGAAGCAACCTTTATAATTAATGGCATATCCAAATCATCTATTATTAAATTCATTCCTGAAAGACGAATAACTTCATGTAATTGATGACGCCTTTCGTTAATTAAACCATATTTAGGAATAAAAATCCGAGTTTGACCCCCATTTTCATTAACCATTTTAGGCAAACTATATGATAAAGTTGAAATATCATTGTTGGGGAGATATGGGATAACTTCAGAAGAAACGTACAATACTTTTTTTCCAGTCATAAAATCCTTTCTTTTAAACTCAATTATTAGGAATGCAAAATTACAAAAATTATGTTAGATTTATTCCATAATATCGCATTTAGAATGTGTTAAAGTTATATTAAATGATTGTTTGTAGAACAAAACAAGAAGTTTTTAGTCTTATAAATGAGTCTAATAGACTTAATCAAGCACTTGGCTTGGTGCCAACAATGGGATCTTTACACCGCGGACATTTATCTTTAATTTCAGAAGCCTTACAACATAATGATATTGTTTGGGTTACTATTTTTGTTAATCCAACTCAGTTCAATAACAAAGAAGATCTTACTAATTATCCAAAAAATTTAGAAAACGACCTTAAACTTATCAAAAAAATTTCCAATAGTATTAATGTGTTTCACCCAAGCGAAACGGAAATATATGATGGAAAACCCTTTTTAAAAAAATATGATTTCAACCGTCTAGATTTAGAGCTAGAAGGAAAATTTAGAGCAGATCATTTTAACGGAGTAGCTACAATTGTAGCTAAACTATTCAAATTATTCAAACCTTCAAATGCCTATTTTGGCGAAAAAGATTATCAACAAACACAAATAATTAACAGATTAATAGATTTAGAAAAAATTGACTTAAAAGTTATTATTTGCCCTACTATTAGAGAAGAAAATGGATTAGCATTAAGTTCCAGAAACAAACTGCTCTCAATTAAAAACAAAAATAAATCTTCTATAATCTATAAAAATCTTGTTTTTTTACAAAAATCCTTTAACAAAAATCGGAATAAGTTGAATTTAGAAAAAATAAAATCTGAAATTAATTTTGTTGATGATTTTAAAATTGAATATTTAGAGATAGTAAACAATAAAAGCCTTCAAATTGAATTAAAGTTTAAAGAAAATGAAAGTTATAGAGCTTTTATATGTGTCAATGTAAATGGTGTAAGATTAATTGATAACATCTTATTGAATTAATTATATTTGCTCGATGCAAATTGAAGTTTTAAAATCAAAAATTCACAGAGTTACAGTTACAGAATGTGACCTAAACTACATTGGCAGTATTACAATAGATGAAAATTTAATTGATGCCGCTAACATGATTGCTGGAGAAAAGGTCCAGGTTGTTAATATAAACAATGGCGAGAGGTTAGAAACTTATATTATCAATGGAAAGAAAAATAGCGGAGAAATAACATTAAATGGCCCCGCAGCCAGAAAGGTTCAAAAAGGGGATAAGATTATTATAATTAGTTATGCCACAATGAGTATGGAAAAAGCTAAGGTTTATAACCCTATACTTGTTTTCCCTGATGAAAATAACTTCATCGCACAATAATGAAAAAAAATGCTTTAGGGTTTGTAAAAAATGTTCTTCCCTTATTTATTGGTTTATTTTTAATTTACCATTCTTATAACAACTCTTCCCCTGTTGAAAGGCAAGAGATATACAACTCTTTAAAATATGCTGACTACAAGTATATTGTTCTTTCTGTGTTTTTGGCTATTTTAAGTCACCTTTCAAGGTCTTTGCGATGGCAATATCTTTTAAATCCCATAGGATACAATATTAGTTTTTCAAATTCGATCATGGCTGTTCTAGTTAGCTATCTTTCAAATTTAAGCATCCCTAGGTCGGGTGAATTTTTAAGAGCAAGTACAATTACCCTTTATGAAAAAGTTCCATTTGAAAAAGGATTTGGAACAATAATAACTGAGAGAATTATTGATGTTATTATTTTACTAACCTGTATATTAATTGGCATATCTATTTTTCCTTTTATAGAAAAACCTATACTATCCTTTAATGCAATTTCAATTGTATCATTTTGTATTATTATTTTTATAATCTATTTTATTTTTAAATTATTTTTAGAAAAAACGCGTATAGGACATAAAATTAAAAGTTTTATGTCTGGTATAAAAAAAGGTATTTTTTCAATTTTTAAGATGCCAAAAAAAGAAAAATTTATAATGCACACTTTGTTTATTTGGACCATGTATTTTTTAATGTTTTACGTTGTTAAGTTTAGTATTCCTGAAACTGTTTCTTTAGAATTTGGAGCGATTTTTTCTGCATTTGTTGCCGGAGCAATTGCTATGTCCTTAACTAACGGCGGAATTGGCATTTACCCATTAGCAGTTGCAGGTGTAATTAGTCAATATAATATTCCTTATGAAAGCGCTTTAGCCTTTGGCTGGATTGTATGGACTTCTCAAACTATAATGATATTGATTTTTGGTTCATTATCTTTTATTTTTTTACCTATCTTAAATAAAATTAAATAAAATCTATTTTATATATAAATGTCTAAAACAGCTTTTTATTGTCAAAACTGTGGGAATCATTTTCCAAAATGGCTTGGTCAATGTAGTGCGTGCAAAGAATGGAATACATTAGCTGAAGAAGTTGTTTATAATCGAAAAAAAGCTTCTACAGGGTTGTCAAAAAATGAAGCTTCATCAAAACCTGAAAAAATAAATGAAATAGACAACTCAAATAATCCTCGAATTCTTATAAAAGATGAAGAGTTGAATAGGGTTTTAGGAGGAGGAATAGTACCTGGTTCTCTAATTTTAATCGGTGGTGAACCTGGTATAGGAAAATCCACTTTGCTTCTTCAAATTTCCCTTGCATTAAAAAATAAAGTTTTATATGTTTCTGGAGAAGAAAGTCAACAACAAATTAAAAGAAGAGCTGACAGAATTCAAGACAACTCTGATTCATGCTATATTTTAAACGAAACTAATGTTGAGGCGATCATTAAGCACATACGTTCTGTTCGACCAGAGTTAGTGATAATTGATTCTATTCAAACTTTACAGACAGATGCGATAGACTCTAGCCCAGGAAGTGTTTCTCAAATAAAAGAATCCGCTTCACATTTTTTGAAATATGCTAAAAAAACTAATTTACCAATACTTCTTGTAGGGCATATTACAAAAGACGGAGGAATTGCAGGTCCTAAGATTCTTGAGCATATGGTGGATGTAGTTCTTCACTTTGAAGGAGATAGGAATCATATTTACAGGATTCTAAGATCAAAAAAAAACAGATTTGGATCAACAGCTGAAATAGGAATTTATGAAATGCTAAATAATGGTCTTAGGCAAGTAAAAAACCCAAGTGAGTTACTTTTATCAAACAGCAAAGAACCTTTAAGCGGCAATGCTATTGCTTCCACAATTGAAGGAATTAGGCCAATAATGATTGAAGTTCAAGCATTAGTTAGTTCAGCTGTTTATGGGACTCCTCAAAGAAGCACTACAGGATTTAATTCTAAAAGACTTAATATGTTATTAGCAGTGCTTGAAAAAAAAGCTGGTTTTAAACTTGGAGCAAAAGATGTTTTTTTAAATATTACGGGCGGAATTAAAATTGAAGATCCAGCTATTGACCTAGCAGTGATATCGGCTATACTGTCAAGTAACTTAAATCTATCTCTTAAAAAAGGTATTTGCTTTGCTGCAGAAATTGGGTTGTCGGGAGAGTTAAGGGCAGTTTCTAAAATAGATCAAAGAATTAATGAAGCAGAACGACTAGGATTTAAAACTTTAGTTATTGCAGAGGCTACAAAAGTTTCAATTACTCCAAAAAATATTAAAATACTAAAATACTCCAGAATCGAAGATTTACTAAAGAATTTATTTAGGGAGCAGGATTAGGAATTCTTTCGTGAACTTCTTCAATTTCTTTTAATACTTCCTGGGTTAAATTAATTTTTATACTCTCAATGTTTTCTTTTAATTGACTCAACTTAGATGCGCCAATAATATTACTAGTGACAAAAGGCTGTGAATTCACAAAAGCCAAAGACATTTGGGTTAAAGAAAGATTATTTTTTGAAGCTATTTCCATGTATAATTGAGTTGCTCTCATAGATTTCTCACCTGAAAATCTTTTTAAATTCGGGAAAAGCTTAAGCCTACTATCTTCAGGTAAATTTCCTTTTAAATATTTACCGCTTAATACCCCAAATCCCAAAGGAGAGTAAGCCAGTAGACCTGTGTTTTCTCTCATACAAATTTCGGCGTTTCCAACCTCAAAAAGTCTGTTTAATAAACTATATGGATTTTGAATAGTAATCATTTTTGGCAATTGTTTTTTAGATAATCCTAAAAATTTCATAACTCCCCATGGATTTTCATTTGAAAGTCCTACCTGTCTTATTTTTCCTGAATCAATTAATTTTTTTAAAGTTTGTAAAACATTTTCAAAATTTTCCGACCACTTATCTTCTTCAACATATTTGAATCCTCTTTTTCCAAAAAAATTACTTTCTCTTTCTGGCCAATGAAGTTGAAATAAATCTATATAGTCTGTTTTTAATCTTTTTAGACTTCCATCAACAGCTTCAAATAAAGCCTGTTTACTAAACCCATTTGTTCTTATATGTTTAGTGTAATCTCCTGGTCCTGCTATTTTTGTTGCTAATACAATATCTTTTCTATTGGCCTTTTCACTCATCCAATTACCTATTATTCTCTCTGTATCAGCATACTTAGAGGCAGTCGCCGGAACAGGATAAAGTTCTGCTGTGTCAAAAAAGTTAATTCCATTTTCTAAAGCATAATTCATTTGCTCTTTTGCTTCTTGAATATTATTTTGATTTCCAAAAGTCATGGTTCCAAGACAAATTTTACTGACTTTTATGTCGCTATTTGGTAATGATGTGTATTTCATAATTTTAATTCAACTGCAATGGGGCAATGATCAGAATGTTTAATCTCATCTAATATGTAAGCTGACTTGATTTTAGACTTTAAATTGTTAGAAACCATGTTATAGTCAATTCTCCAGCCCTTATTATTGTGTCTAGAGTTAGCTCTGTAACTCCACCAGCTGTAGCAATGTGGTTCAGAATTCAAGTGTCTAAAGGAGTCTACAAAACCTGAATTAATAAAGTTAGTTATCCAAAGTCTTTCTTCGGGTAAAAACCCAGAAAATTTGACATTTCTAATGGGATCATGAATGTCTATAGCTTCATGACAAATATTATAATCTCCACAGATAATTAAATTTGGAAATGATTTTTTTAATTCCATAATATAATTATAAAATTCCTCCATGTATTTAAATTTATATCCTAATCTATTGATGTTAGTGCCCGATGGTAAATACAAGCTCATTACAGAAAATTCTTCGAAATCAACTCTTAAGTTTCTTCCCTCAAAATCCATATGATCTATTCCTGTTCCATATTGGATGTTCTTAGGTTTAGATTTTGACAAAATTGCAACTCCACTATATCCTTTTTTATTTGCAGAAAACCAATAATTATATTTGTACCCAATTTCAGAAAATACGTCTAAGTCTAACTGATCTTCGTTTGCTTTAATTTCTTGAAGACATATTACATCTGGACTGTATTCTTCTAGCCAATTTAAAAATCCTTTCTTTATAGCGGCTCTTATGCCGTTAACATTATAAGAGAAAATTTTCATATTATGCTTTTAGCCAGGTCTGAATATTTAAAGCAGACTTGATTTTAGAAGTCACTTCATCTATAGTTAACCTTTCTTGAATCATAGAATCTCTATCCCTTATTGTTACTGTTCCGTCTTCAATTGATTGATGATCTACTGTTATACAAAAAGGAGTTCCTAAAGCATCTTGCCTTCTATACCTTCTTCCTACTGCATCTTTTTCGTCATAAATAACCTCATAATCCCATTTTAATTTTTTAAATATTTTTTTTGCAAGCTCGGGCAAACCATCTTTTTTAATTAAAGGTAGAATAGCAATTTTTATGGGAGCTAATATTGATGGTAATTTAAGAACCGTTCTTATAGACCCGTCTTTTAAATCTTCTTCTTCAAGTGAGTTTGAAAAAACAGCTAAAAACATTCTATCTAAACCAATAGAGGTTTCTAAAACATAAGGGGTGTATCTTTCATTAGTTTGATTATCAAAATATTTAATCTTTTTTGAAGAAAATTTTTCATGATTAGTTAGATCAAAATCAGTTCTAGAGTGAATCCCTTCTAATTCCTTGAATCCAAATGGAAATTTAAATTCAATATCGCAAGCAGCGTCAGCATAATGTGCTAGTTTTTCGTGATCATGAAACCTATAGTTTTCAGCTTTTATTCCCAATGACAAATGCCACTTTAATCTAGTTTCTTTCCATTTACTATACCACTCCATTTGAGTTCCGGGCTTTATAAAAAATTGCATTTCCATCTGTTCAAATTCTCTCATTCTAAAAATAAATTGCCTTGCTACAATTTCATTTCTAAAAGCTTTACCAATTTGAGCGATTCCAAAAGGAATTTTCAACCTACTAGTTTTTTGAACATTTAAAAAATTTACAAAGATACCTTGAGCAGTTTCTGGTCTTAAGTATAAATCCATTGCATTTTCAGACGAAGCCCCTAGTTTTGTACCAAACATTAAATTAAATTGTTTAATATCAGTCCAATTTTTTGAACCAGAAACTGGACAAACAATCTCTAAGTCCTCAATCATTTTTTTCAAACTAACTAAGTCGTCGTCGTCAAGTGCTTTTGAGAAATCATTATGAATTAATTTTATTTTATCGAGATACTGTAAAACTCTAGGGTTCGTGCTAATATATTTTTCTTTATCAAAATTTTCACCAAATTTTTTTTGAGCCTTTGCAACTTCTTTGTCAATTTTTTTTTCGATTTTTGATATATGATCCTCTATTAAAACATCAGCTCTATATCGTTTTTTAGAATCTTTATTATCAATTAACGGATCGTTAAAGGCATCTACGTGTCCAGAGGCTTTCCATATTGATGGGTGCATTAGTATGGCAGAATCAATGTTGACTATATTGTCATTGAGCTGAACCATTGCCTTTAACCAATAATCTTTAATGTTGTTTTTAAGTGAAGCACCATTTTGACCATAATCATAAACAGCACTAAGTCCATCATAAATTTCACTAGACGGAAAGACAAACCCATATTCTTTAGCGTGTGATATTACTTTTTTAAATTTTTCTTCTGATGTCATAAAAGCAAAAATAGCAGATATATTTTAAAAAATTCTATTTATATTGTTTAAATGGAAATAGGAAAAAATAATTGTTAATTTGCTATTGATTTGCAGTTTATATATGAAAAAAACAAATTTTCTTTTAATATGTTTAATCTCTGTTTTGATCACTCAGTGTGCAAAAAGAGGAATTCCAGACGGAGGGCCTAAAGATGAAGCCCCTCCTTTTCTTTTAAAAGCTGAGCCAAAACAAAATTCTATCAATTTTAGCGAGAAACGTATTAGGCTTTATTTTAACGAATACATTAAGTTAAAAGATTTCAGAAAACAACTTGTAGTTTCTCCGCCAATTGATAAAGCCCTCTATTCAGTAAGTCCTCAATCTGGTGCTTCAAAATATATTCAAATAGACATTAATAATTCATTACCCAAAAACACTACTTATGTTTTCAACTTTGGTCAAAGTATAGTAGACAATAACGAAGGAAATCCTCTTCCATTTTTTAAATATGTTTTTTCAACTGGCGGATATATAGATTCTTTGAAAATTTCTGGAAATATAAAAAGTGCTTTTAAAAGAACTCCTGATGATTTTATTTCTACATTTTTATACCCTTTTGATGAAAATTTCAATGATTCTTTGATTTTTAATTCTATTCCTAATTATGTAGGCAGCACCTTAGATAGCACTAATTACGAAATGACTAATCTAAAAAAAGGTAAATATTTATTAGTTGCTATAAAAGATGTAAACAACAATTATAAGTTTGATCCAGCTTTCGAGCAAATAGGATTTGTATCTGATTTAGTTGATCTCCCAATTAATGATAGCCTAAATATGGAAGTTTTTAAAGAAAACTTACCTTTTAAAAGTTTTAAACCCTTTTTAGAGAGTAATAATAGAGTTGGCTTTGGTTTTAGTGGAATATATTCTAATGTCACCATAGAACTATTGAACAATTTCGACAAAGATATTAAATCAGTTTTAACCAAAAATAAAGAAAAAGATACTTTAAGTTATTGGTTTAGTGATATTAAATACGATTCATTAAGGTTCGTTTTAAACAACAATGAACAAAAAAATTATTATACTGTAAAATTTAAAGAAGCCGAAAAAGATTCTTTAATCATTACTCCATCCACAAAAACTAGTTTAGAATTAGATGAAAAGTTCAAAATATTTAGCAACATTCCTTTAGATAGTATTAATACTGAATACATTAAATTAATAAATAAAGATTCTATTTCAATTCCTTTTAAAGCAGTAATTGATAAAAATAATTTTGATATAGTTTTTGATTTTGAACTGCTTCCTAATGATAAATATACTTTATCAGTTTTTCCTAACGCAATTGCTGATTTTTTCAAATCTTCCAATGACACTTTAAACTATAGTTTTTCAACAAAAAGCAGAGCTGACTATGGTACAATTAAAGCGAGAATTGAAAATATTGTTAATTTCCCAATTATAGTACAGTTAACTAATGAAAAAGAAGAGGTTATTCAAGAAAATATTTTAGCTTCTTACGATGATGCTTGTGTTTTTGAAAATATACTGCCTTCTAAATACTTTATTAGAATTATTGAAGATGCAAATGAAAATAACAAATGGGATACTGGAGATTTCTTAAAAAGAATTAGTCCTGAAAAAACATATCATTATAAAAAAGAGCTTATAGTAAGGGCAAATTGGGTGTTAGAAGAAAGAATTAATTTAAAAAATTAAATTAAGAATTAATTTTAGCTTTAATAAATTCTCTATTTAATCTAGCTATGTTTTCAAGTGAAATTCCTTTAGGACATTCTACCTCACAAGCTCCTGTATTAGTACAGTTTCCAAACCCTTCATCATCCATCTGTTTAACCATGTTTAAAACTCTATCTGTTGCCTCAATTTTTCCTTGTGGAAGTAGAGCGTATTGAGATACTTTTGCTGAAACAAATAACATAGCGCTTGAGTTTTTACACGTTGCAACACAGGCGCCACAACCGATACATGTTGCGGCATCAAAAGCATTATCAGCCTTTTGTTTTTCTATTGGAATCGAATTTGCGTCTTGAGTATTTCCAGATGTATTAACAGAAATAAACCCTCCTGCATGTTGAATTCTATCAAAAGAAGATCTGTCTACTACTAAATCTTTAATTACGGGAAAGGTTTTAGCTCTAAAGGGTTCTATATAGATTGTTTCACCATCATTGAATTTTCTCATATGAAGCTGACAGGTTGTTACCAATCTGTCGGGGCCATGAGCTTCACCATTTATAAACATTGAACAAGAGCCGCATATGCCTTCTCTACAGTCATGATCAAATGCCACAGGGTCTAATCCTTCAATAGTTAACTTTTCATTTAAAACATCCATCATTTCTAAAAAAGACATGTCAGGCGATATTTTATCAATATCGTAGGACTCTATTTTACCTTTTTCTTTAGAATTTTTTTGTCGCCAAACTTTTAATGTTAGTTTCATATCTATTTGTAAGACCTAGTTTTAAGTTCAATATTTTCATAATTCAATTGTTCTTTATGTAGAACTGCATCACTAGGATTCCCTTTGTACTCCCATGCTGAAACAAAAGTAAAATTTTCATCATCTCTTAAAGCTTCCCCCTCTTTAGACTGATGTTCTTCTCTAAAATGTCCGCCACAGGATTCCTTTCTTTCTAAAGCATCTTTTGCAAATAGCTCACCTAACTCTAAAAAATCTGAAACTCTTATTGCCTTAGCTAATGGCTCATTAAAAGAGTCACTTGATCCAGGAACTAATACGTTAGCGTAGAAATCCTCTCTTAGTATTTTAATTTCTTCAATTGCTTGCTTTAAATCATCAGCATTTCTAGACATCCCACATTTATTCCAAATAATTTTACCTAATTTTTTATGATAGTAGTCAACTGTTTTATTTCCTTTAGTTTTTAATAAACTTTCTATTTTTTGTTTAACATCATTTTCAGCTTCTTCAAACTCTTTAGAGTCAGTGCTTATGGCTCCAGTTCTAATATCGTCAGCTAGATAATCTCCAATAGTATAGGGTAATACAAAATATCCGTCCGCAAGCCCTTGCATTAAAGCAGATGCACCTAATCTATTAGCTCCATGATCAGAGAAATTTGCTTCACCAATAGCAAAACAACCAGGGATTGTAGTCATTAAGTTATAATCAACCCATGTTCCTCCCATCGTGTAATGTACAGCAGGGTAAATCATCATTGGGGTTTCGTAAGGGTTTTCATCTACTATTTTTTCATACATCTGAAATAAATTCCCATACTTAGATTTTACAGCAGCCTTACCTAATTCATTAACCACTTTGATATCATCTTCATCTAGACCCTTCAAATGTGCTTTTTCTTTACCATACCTTACAATTGCCGCAGCAAAATCAAGAAAAACTGCTTCTCCTGTTTTATTAACTCCAAAACCAATATCACAACGTTCTTTAGCTGCTCTTGAAGCTACATCTCTTGGAACTAAATTGCCAAATGCAGGATATCGCCTTTCTAAATAATAATCTCTTTTATCTTCACTTAAATCTGTCGGGTTTAACTTGCCTTCTCTAATAGCTTGAGCATCTTCTTTTGTTTTAGGCACCCAGATCCTACCATCATTTCTCAATGACTCCGACATTAATGTTAATTTTGATTGATGATCTCCAGAAACAGGGATACACGTGGGATGTATTTGCGTGAAGCAAGGGTTAGCAAAATATGCTCCTTTTTTGTGAATTTTCCATGTAGCTGAAACATTACTCCCCATCGCATTGGTCGATAGAAAAAATAAATTTCCATATCCTCCTGAAGCTATAACTACAGCATGTGCTGAATGACGTTCAATTTTTCCATTAATTAAGTTTCTAGTTATAATTCCTCTTGCTTTTCCATCAACTAGAACTACATCCATCATCTCATGACGATTGAACATTTTAATTTTTCCTCTTGCTATTTGGCGATTCATGGCAGAATATGCTCCTAAAAGTAATTGTTGCCCAGTTTGACCTTTTGCATAAAAGGTTCTTGACACTAATACACCACCGAAAGATCTATTATCTAATAAGCCTCCGTAATCTCTTGCAAAAGGAACACCTTGAGCGACGCACTGATCGATAATGTTGGCAGACACTTCTGCAAGTCTGTGAACATTAGATTCTCTTGAACGATAATCCCCTCCCTTAACAGTATCATAAAATAAACGATGTATAGAATCTCCATCACCTTGATAATTTTTAGCAGCATTAATCCCCCCCTGTGCGGCAATTGAATGAGCTCTTCTTGGTGAATCTTGAAAACAAAATGATTTTACATTGTATCCCAACTCAGCTAAAGTAGCTGCAGCAGATCCTCCAGCTAAACCAGTTCCTACTACAATCACATCGATTTGTCTTTTATTGGCAGGGCTAACTAACCTGATGTTATTTTTGTGGTTGGTCCATTTTTCAGAAATTGGTCCTTTAGGTACTTTCGAATCTAATTTTGCCATGGCCTAATTATTTAAGTAATGGAAAATAGCTATAAAACAAAACCCAAAAGGAATTCCAATAGCGTATATTTTGCCAATTAATTTTATTGTTGATGTGAATTTATTATTTACTCCTAAGGATTGAAAAGAAGAAGAAAACCCATGCAATAAGTGTAAAGACAAAAAGCCAAAAGAAATGGTATATAAAATAACTTTAATTAAATCTTCAAACTTGTGTGTTAATTCGGTGTAATACCTGTTAGGATCTTCAGGTAAAAATTCGATATACTTATGATTAATCTCTGGAATCCAAAAGTCATAAAAATGAAGTCCAAGAAAAGATAAAACAACTGCTCCGGTTATAATCATATTCCTAGAAATCCAACTAGCATTTGCACTGCCTTTATATTTAACATATTTTTCAACTCTGGCATTTCTGTTTTGAAAATTTAAGACAAAGCCCATAATGAAATGAAATAAAACTCCTAATATTAAAATAGGTTGCGCAATAAACTGGACTATAAAATTAGTCCCCATAAAATGAGAGAGCTGATTAAAGGTAGCCTCACTAAAAACAGAAGATATATTAATTATAAAATGTTGCAGTAAAAAAATTATTAAAAAAATGCCCGAAAGCGCCATGGATACTTTTCTTAAAATAGAAGACTCTATTACTTTACTCATAAACAACCGATTCTTATTATAAAGGTAAAATTAAACCATGAATAGTTATAAGACAATAAAAATGAAACTTATTTATTTTATTTGGAATGATTCAGAATCTTTATTGATAAAGAGTTTGTAATCTCCTTTTTTGAAATAATATTTTTCGTTGTCAGCTTTTTTAATTTCAACTTTAGTTCTCTTTTTAATAGACTTAAGAGCTTCTTTCGAGTAATTTATCTCTAAAGTGATTTCTTGAAAACCAATTTTTAAATCTAAATCTTTTTTTAAAATTGTTAAACCATCATTGTTAATTAACTTGACTTTAGCTGTTTGTTGGGTGTTTGAAAAAACATAAAATTTTAATTTTGGTTCATTATACTCTGACCAATTATAAGATCTTGAGCCCCAACGATTAGAATAATTAATGTCATTAATTGTATAAACAATTCCGTCTTTATCAACCTCTCTTTTGTTTAAATAATTATAAATAATTGATAAATCCGTTTTATAAATTGATCGTCCATGAGTAGCTAATAAAAGCTCTTTCGCTTCACTTTGAATAACCAAATCATGTACTGCAACCTTATTTAAGCCGTTACTAAAAGGCCACCAGGCTTCTCCGTTATCAAAACTAATATAAGCGCCATTATCGGTTCCCAAATAAATAAGATTTTCATTAAAAGGATCTTCTTTTATAACATTAACTGAGGATATAGGAAGTTTATTACTTAAGGTTTTCCAATTCTTTCCATTATCATCACTTATAAAAACATAAGGTTTAAAATCATCATATCTATAGCCATTTAAAGTAGCATAAATTCTGTTTTTATGATGTTTTGAAAAAATAACTCTACTAACCCATAAATTTTGAGGTAAATCATTTGAAATTAAATCCCAAGTATTTCCGCCATCCTTACTTAAATGAATTAAACCATCATCAGAACCTACAACTAGTTTTCCAAACTTAAAAATGGATTCATCTATTGTGCTTAAAGTGCCATATGGAACGTTTCCTTGTTTAACTCCTTTAGTCAAGTCCATCGATTTAAATGTCCAATCGTCGCCCTTGTTTAATGAAACATGCAGCTTATTACTTCCTAAATAAAAAATATCTTGATTATGAAGAGATAATAATATCGGTGTTTGCCAATTAAACCTTAAAGGCGATTCCCCTAAATCATGTTTAGGCTTTAAATAATGTCTTTTCCCAGTCTTTTTATTTAATCTAAAATAGACTCCAAATTGAGATCCAGTATAAATAATATTTGAATCACGATTATCAATTTGGACTTGCATTCCATCTCCCCCACCAATAGAAGTCCAATTATTATGACCCGTTTGATGCCATCTAGCACTTTCTACTGAATTGCCAGGTGCCATCCATACCCCATTGTCCTGAAGACCGCCATATACATTATAAGGTTTTTCATAGTCAACGTTAATTGAATAAAATTGTCCTACACTAGGTTGATTAAGTTTCGACCAATTTTTCCCACCATCGTAACTCATGTTCATTCCTCCATCATTTCCATTAATTAAGTGATCTGGGTTTTTAGGATTGATCCATAAATCATGATGGTCCACGTGCACATTTTGATAATCTATAGATTTATACGTGATCCCTCCGTCAATTGATTTTATAATTGGAACCCCATAAACATAAATATGATCTTTATTAGTTGGTGAAACATGAATTCTTCCAAAGTAATATCCGTAAGTGTTATATAGTCTATCCAAATAATAGGAGTTTTTCTTTATCCAAGTTTGTCCTCCATTGTCACTTCTGTAGACTTCAGCTCCAATTATAGGAGTGTCAAACATAACTGTATTGGCATCTTCTAAAAATAGTTTAAGATCTAATGGCTCTATCTCGTTTGAACTAACAAGATTTTTAACCGTTGTAGCATCATATTTTTTTGGGAAACCATTATTATCTAAAAAATCATTCAGTGACTTATTATTTAGTGCAATAAAATCCTTGACTGACATATTTTCAAAAATATTTTTATCTATGCCATCTCTCTTTATTTCTTTTTGTTTTGGCCGTCTTGACTGATTATCAATTATTGCATAAATTGTGTTTTTGTCAAAAACAGATATCCCAATCCTTCCAACACCAGAATCGGATGGAAATCCACTTTCTTTTGTTGAGATTAATTCCCAGCTTTCTCCTGAATCAATAGATTTGTAAATTCCAGATTTGGATCCATTCCCAATAAAGTCCCAAGATGCTCTTTCCTTTTCCCAAGACGAAGCATATTGAATATTAAAATTCTGTGGGTCAATATCTATGTCTATTATGCCTGTTTTTTCATCTATTTCTAGTTTTTTTGTCCATGTTTTTCCACTATTAATAGTTTTGAAAATTCCTCTTTGCATATTTGTAGAATACAAGTGTCCTAATACTCCAACAATTATTTCATTTGAGTTATTTGGATTAATTTTTACTTTACCAATATGATGAGAGTCTGTTAGACCTATGTTCTCCCAATTTTTTCCGTTATCGCTTGATCTTAATATTCCTATTCCAGCGTATGAAGATCTTGAAGAATTGTTTTCACCAGTTCCTACTATAATTATTCTGTTATTCCAGTCAACATCAAAATCTCCAATATTCTGAGTGTTTGCATTGTCAAAAATCGAATTAAAAGTGGTCCCATTATTAATCGTATGCCATAAACCCCCGGAGGCATAAGCTATATAAAATTCTGTTGAATCTTCAGGATTAACCTCTATGTCCGTAACCCTTCCACTCATTACACTTGGACCGATATTTCTAAACTCTAAGTTTTTTACAATTGAATTTTGAATTAATTCATTTTGTAAATTAATACCATTTATTAATTCTAGTGAAGGCGTGCTGACTTGTGCAAATAACAAAAATTGAATACACAAAAAAATTATACATATTAAATTTTTCATAATTAAAATCTTTATTTCCCCTTTATTAGGTAGCTGTTAATACATTAAATATACTATTTTTGAATATAAAATTATACTTCATGAAGTACTCAGCTATTGATAGGTCCTTGTTTATAAAAAACAGAGCAAAGTTCATGAACAAAATGAACGCAAAAAGTATTGCTTTTTTTAATTCAAACGATCTTTATCCGGTCAGTGCTGACACAACTCTCCCTTTTGAACAACACAGAGATCTTTTTTATTTATCTGGAATAAATCAAGAAGAGAGTATACTTGTTTTGTGTCCAAATTGTAAAAATTCTAAACATAGAGAGATTCTTTTTTTAACAAAGCCTAATGAAACTTTAACTCATTGGGAGGGAGAAAAATTAAGTAAAGAAAATGCTTTTATGAATTCTGGAGTTAAGACAGTTTATTGGTTAGAAGATTTAGAAAAAATACTTGAAAATTTAATGCTAGAATGTGATGTTCTTTACATAAACACCAATGAGCATTATAGAGCTAAAGTTGAAACAGAAACAAGGGAAGCTCGCTTTAACAAATGGATTCAAAAAAAATATCCAATTAAAAATATTCAAAGAAGTAATCCCATTTTACAAAATCTAAGATCTATTAAGGAGTCAATTGAACTTGAATTAATACAAAAGGCTTGTGACATAACTGAAAAAGGGTTTAGAAGAGTTTTGAAATTTATTAAGCCTGGTGTTTGGGAGTATGAAATTGAAGCTGAATTTTCACATGAATTCTTAATTAATAGATCTAGAAAATTTGCCTACAGTCCAATCATTGCTTCAGGTAAAAATTCCAATATCCTACATTATGTTGAAAACAATAACCAATGTCGGGATGGTGATGTTATTTTGTTAGATGTTGGAGCTGAATATGCTAATTACTCTAGCGATATGACACGAACAGTACCGGTTTCTGGAAAATTCACTAAACGTCAAAAAGAAGTTTATAGCTCTGTATTACATGTAAAAAATGAAGCAACTAAATTACTGAATCCAGGTATTTTATGGAAAGATCACCATAATGAAGTAGGGAATATTATGACTTCTGAATTGTTAAAGTTAGGGCTTATAGATAAATCCGACATTCAAAATCAAAGTGATTCTAATCCAGCTTTTAAAAAATACTTTACTCATGGAACTTCTCATCATCTAGGGTTAGACACACATGATTACGGAAACATTCATGAGCCTATTGAAAAAAACATGGTTTTTACTGTAGAACCTGGCATTTACATTCCTAAAGAAGGCTTTGGAATCAGGTTAGAAGACGATGTTATCGTTCAGGAAAACAACTTTCCTGTTAATCTTATGAAAAACATTCCCATTGAAATAGATGAGATAGAAAGCTTAATGAACTCTAATTAATTAATTTTCAATAAAAGATTTATGTATAAAAAAATTTTAAAAAGATACGGCCCGCTTATTTTAATTATGACTTTTTTTTCTGTTATTGTTTTAACTTCTTTTTATTTCATTTTACAGCCTAAAATTATTTTGCCTATTTATAGTCCTAACATGGTTTCTCAAGAATTAGTTGATAAAAACATTCGTTACATAAAAAAATATCACAGAATAGCTGATTTCTCTCTTACCAATCAAAATGGAAAAAAAATTACTGAAAAAAATTATAATAATAAAATTTATGTAGCTGATTTTTTCTTTACAACCTGTCCTACTATATGTCCAATAATGACAGACAACATGACTTACTTGCAGGAAAAACTATTACTTAACAAAGATGTTCTTTTAGTTTCTTTTTCGGTCACGCCTGATATTGATAATGTTGAAGTCTTGAAAAATTATGCTCTTGAAAAAGGAGTGTTGGATTCTAAATGGAACTTGTTAACCGGAAACAAAAAAATGATTTATGATTTAGCTAGAAAATCTTACCTAGTTGCTAAAAATGATGGTGATGGCGGAAAGTATGATATGATTCATACTGAAAATTTCGTTTTAATAGATAAAGAAAAGAGAATTAGAGGCTTTTACGATGGAACAAATAATGAGGAAATGAACAACCTTATCTCTGACATTAACACACTTGAGGAATCTTACATAAACTAATTTTTTTTGATCTCTCTCAATAAAAAATATACTACTTTTGCTTCTTTAAAATCATTCTAAATAAAGAAATTTGACATTAAACGATTTAAAAAGAGGTGAAAAAGCAATAATACTGGATATTGTTACTGACTTCATTCCTTTAAAATTAATCGAAATGGGCTGTTTACCAGGCAACACTATTAAATTATTGCAATTAGCGCCATTTAAAGACCCTATGTATTTAGATGTAAATGGTAGTAGGTTAGCTATACGCAGAGAAACCGCGCATCATATTATTGTTAAAAAAATATAAATGAGTAAACGATTAAATGTTGCGCTCATTGGAAATCCCAATACAGGTAAATCATCTGTATTTAACGATTTGACGGGACTAAATCAAAAAGTTGGTAATTACCCTGGAATTACAGTTGAAAAAAAGGAAGGAATTTGTAAGCTAGAAAGAGGGGTAAAAGCCCATATTTTAGATTTGCCTGGAACCTATAGCCTTAATGCATCTTCGTTGGATGAAAGTGTGGTTATAGAGTTATTATTAAATAAAAATGATAAAGATTATCCCGATGTAGCGGTAGTTATCTCAGATGTTGAAAACCTAAAAAGAAACTTATTACTTTTCACTCAAATAAAAGATTTAAAAATTCCTGTTATTCTTGTCATAAACATGTCTGATGTCATGAAAAGAAAAGGGATAACTATTGATATTTCAAATTTAGAAAAATCTCTAGAAACTAAAGTAGTATTATATAGTTCAAGGAAGAAAAAAGGATTATTTGAATTAAAAAAAATTATTTCTGAGTATAAAAAACTTCCTATAAACTCACTCATTAATATTACGGATATTGACAAGGATTATTTTGAAGGATTAGAAAAAACTTTTCCTAATCAATTAGTTTATAAACTTTGGCTTGTAATTACTCAAGATGTTAATTTTGGAAATCTAGATAGAGATAAAGTTAAAGATTCTTCAAATTTTCAAACAAAACCCATTTCCTATCTTAAAAGGCTACAACAAAAAGAAACTATTAAAAGATATCAATTTATAAATAATGTATTAAAGCAATCTTATATTTTAGATCCTAAATTAGCTACAGGTTTTGGATCAAAGTTGGACAGAATTTTAATTCATAAATTTTGGGGTTACGCTATTTTCTTTTTAATTCTTCTTGCAATATTTCAAGCTATTTTTGATTGGAGTAGTTACCCGATGGATGCAATTGATAGTGCTTTTAGTCAACTAAGTTCATTTTCAAAAACTCAATTACCTCCAGGAACATTCACTAGTTTATTGTCAGAAGGGATTATTCCTGGAATTGGAGGAATTGTGATATTCATCCCTCAAATTGCTTTTTTATTTATGTTTATTTCAGTTCTAGAAGAAAGTGGATACATGAGTCGTGTAGTCTTTTTAATGGATCGGGTCATGAGAAGATATGGATTGAGTGGAAAAAGTATTGTCCCTTTAATTTCTGGTACCGCTTGTGCTATCCCAGCGATAATGGCTACAAGAAATATTGAAAATTGGAAAGAGAGACTCATAACTATATTAGTTACTCCTTTCACTACATGCTCGGCAAGATTACCAGTATATTTAATTCTTATTTCATTAGTAATTCCAAACGAAAGGTTTCTAGGAATCAATGCGCAGGGTCTTACATTAATGGGGTTGTATTTATTAGGATTTTTAGCGGCTATTTTTTCAGCTTATATTTTAAATAAAATTTTAAAAATAAAATCTAAAACTTTTTTTGTGATTGAAATGCCAAATTATAAACTGCCCTTATTTAGAAATGTATTATTTACAGTTATAGAAAAAACAAAATCTTTTGTTTTTGAAGCAGGAAAAATAATTTTATCCATCTCAATTCTTTTATGGGTTCTAGCTTCAAATGGAATTGGTGAAAAATTTAATAATGCAGAAACCACTATTAACCATGCTGATTATGAAAATCCATCAGATTATAACAATAAGTTAAGTGCTTATAAGTTAGAACATTCTATTCTTGGCAATATTGGAAAAAGCATAGAGCCAATAATAAGTCCTTTGGGTTATGACTGGAAAATTGGAATTGCTATTGTGACCTCTTTTGCTGCTAGGGAGGTGTTTGTTGGAACTCTAGCCACAATTTATAGTGTTGAAAGTGATAAAGAAGAGACTATAAGAGAAAGAATGTCTAATGAAGTCAGAGAAGATGGCACTCCGCTATTTGGCTTAGCCTCTGGAGTTTCTTTAATGATTTTTTACGCTTTTGCTATGCAGTGTATGAGCACACTAGCGGTAGTTAAGAAAGAAACTAATAGTTGGAAGTGGCCAGCTGCACAGTTAATTATAATGACTGTTATCGCTTATTTAGCTGCTCTAATAGTTTATCAACTTATTTCATAAATTTAACTATGCAATTAATACTAACAATTCTTGCTGTTACGATTTCCATTTTATTCTTATATAAAAAATACTTTTATAATAATCCTGAAAAAGGATGTGGCAGTGATGATTGTAATTGTAAATAATTAAATTATCTTTTGTTGTCTCTAAAAATATTTAACCTATAACCAACAAATATTTCCCTTCCATGATTTGGTGCATAAGCATAAGATGTGTCAAAATATGGACTAAATCCTTTAAAACTATTTGGATCGTTATAGCCAACTAATGGAGATTCTTTTTGTCTAAAATTAAATATATTAAGCATTCCAAAATATATTTCATTTTGATTGTTTAAAATTCCATTTATATTAACATTGTGTATGCTGAATGGCTTACTTTTAGTTGGTCTGGCCACAGAGCTTATATCTCCACTATCATTCATTTCAAAGACAGTTGGCAATTTCATTAACCCTACATAATTAGAGGAAGAATTGACAGACCATTTTTTATTAATTGGAAATTTCAAGTTAAAACCTCCACTCCATTTAGGGGAGTGCATCATGTCAAAAAAAGACTCTATATTATTTTCAATTTCAGTATATCTAACAATTTGATGATTAAATGTTAGGGAAAAAGCAATTCCATTTAAAAAGGTATGGTTTAATGCTCCACTTATACCTTTAGAATAAGCATGTCCGTCCGAGTTTTGATAAATAATAAAGTTTTGATTATCATAATTCGGAATTATTTTATTTGAAAAATAAGTGTAAAAAAGATCCAAATCTATATTTCCAGAGCCGTTTAATCCAGTGTAAATATAATTTGCATTAAAAATTAGGCTTTTAGATTCTTCTGGTTTTAAATTTTCTAAAATTTTAACTTCTCTTTGTCCAGTAATAAATGCATGATCCTCTGTAAATAAATTGACTATTCTGAACCCTGTTCCGGCATTTAAACGAAATGACAGCCATTCTCCTGGATTATATTTCAGGTGAAAACTAGGGGCATAAATAAATCCGTGTTCGTTAAAATGATCGATTCTAAAACCACCAATTAAAGATATTTTTTTTGATGGCTTGTATTGATCTTGAATTAATAATCCAGGAATTAATTGATTTGAACTTTTATTGATAATTGTTCCATTAATAACAGACTGAGTGGCTATGGTATTATCATCGTATAGGTTGTTTTTAACAGACGCTCCAAATAATAAATCATGATTTCCATAATTCCTGTCTAAAGTAAATTGTGAAAAAAAAATCGTTTGATTTGCCTGATAATAATCCGATCCATAATAGCTGTTTTGATCATGCTTTGAATAAGAATAATTTACTTCAAATCCGTCAGTGAAAGCAAATTCATATTTTCCAAATAATTCAAATCGATTTGTATAAATACTTTCTCCATAAACCTTATTATCTCCTCTAATTTTTTTATAATTATTATTACTTAAATATTCTCTCACTCCATTTCTTCTGTCTTCAAAATAGTATCTCGCTGATATAATAAATTCTTTTTTAGATTCTCTGTAAATATTCCATTTATTAAAAATTGAAAACCTACTTAAATTAATATCATCTCCAAAACCATCATTATTATAATCATCATAATCGCTTTTTCGATCCCAATTCACTCCAAAATAACCATATGATTTTCCAATATTAGGAGTTAAAGCCAAATTCACAAAACTCTCTTTATGTGAAGTACCTTGAACATCTAAAGAAAGAAAAGGTTGATCTTTAGGGTTCTTGGTTATGATATTAATTACGCCAGCAACTGCTTCAGAACCATATAAAGTACTACTTGGTCCTTTAACAATTTCTAATCTATCTATTATCATATTTGGTATTCCATTAAGTCCATATACTGATGCTAAGTTTCCATACATAGGAATGCCATCTAATAATAACGAGGTATAAGGACCCTCTAAACCGTTTATGCTTATTGAATTTGTATAACAAACTCCACAAGCTATTACCTCTTGAGCTCCATTAATAAGTTGAACTATTTCAGTGATGTTTGCTCCTCCAGAAGGAAGAAATGAATTTATTTTTTTACTTGTTATTACATTGACCTTCACTGGAGATTCTGTTACATACTCATCTTTTAAAGTTCCTGTAACTACCACCTCATTCAAACCGTTTATATCTTCCTCTAAAACGATCAGCAAGTTTTTTAAGTCAAATAAAGGGTTATTTAAAGAAATTTTTTGTGAAATATGGCCTAAAAACGAAACAAAGAGAGTTTTATGAATGGAAAGGTCTAGTTGTAAATTAAACTCCCCTTTTTCATCAGCAATTATCCCCAGATCAGAATCTAGTATACTCAGACTTGCATAACTTAAAACTCCAAATTCAGAATTTACAGAGCCTTTAATCTCTGTGACTTGAGAGTATGCGTATATAGGCATTAAAAATAAAAAAATAAAAAAATATTTCATGAAAAATAATAATTACTAACCAAGGGCTACATCTAATACCATCATTACTATAAACCCTCCAATAAAGCCAAGTGTGGCTATATCCGTATTTTTGTCCTGTTGGGTTTCAGGAATTACTTCTTCGACTACAACAAATATCATTGCTCCAGCAGCAAAAGCTAAAGCATATGGAAGTATAGGAGTGAAAAAAGTAACTGCTACAGCTCCAATTACAGCTGCTATTGGCTCTACTATAGCAGATGCCTGTCCATACATAAAGCTCTTCCGTCTGCTCATCCCTTGTCTTCTTAAGGGCATAGAAACGGCTATTCCTTCAGGAAAGTTTTGTATTCCAATTCCAATAGCTAAAACTACTGCCCCAGCAATAGATGCTTCAGGCAATCCTGCCGCTACCCCCCCAAATAAAACTCCAATAGCCAAACCTTCAGGAATATTATGCAATGTTATTGCTAACACTAATAAGGTAGTTCGATGCCATGGTGTTTTTATTCCTTCTGCTTCTTTGAAATTAATATGAATATGAGGGAGGACTTTATCTAATGCAAAAATAAATAAAGCTCCAAGTGCAAATCCTACTGCAGCGGGTATAACTTTAACAAAACCTTCGCCTTCACTCATTTCTATACCAGGAGCTAACAAGCTCCAAAAACTTGCAGCAACCATAACGCCTCCTGTAAAACCCAGCATTCCATCTAAAACTACCCTGTTCATGTTTTTAAAAATGAATACAAACGAAGCTCCAAAAGCTGTTAAGCCCCAGGTAAAAAGTGTTGCGTACAAAGCTCCTAAAACTGGATCTGTATTTTCAAAAAAAACAAGAATTTGTTCGTACATAATTATAATTTAGTTACATAAATATTAGCTGCTGATTTAACAGAAATGCTCAAGTTAGTATCATCTAGTCCTATCTGAATTGATTCATCAAACTCCTCTTTATGAAGAACTTTAATATTAGATCCTAAAGAAATTTCTCTTTTATCCAAATATTTCAAAAAACTAGAGGAAGAGTCTTTAACTCCAAAAAATTTACCTGTCTCGCCTATCAAAAGATCTGAAAGCACAAGTTTAGCTGTGTATTTAATAAATCCTGCTGGATTAGGTATTGGATCACCATGAGGGTCATGAGTTGGATAGTCTAAAAATTTATCTAACTCATTGGTTAATTTTTCAGATTTAATATGTTCTAACTGTTCAGCTATATCATGAACTTCATCCCATTTAAAATTTAGTTTTTTTACCAAAAAAACTTCCCAAAGCCTGTGTTTTCTAATCACACTTAAAGCAGTTTTTCTGCCAAAATCTGTCAATAAAACCCCTTGATATTTTTTATAAACGACTAAGTTCTTTTCAGATAATTTTTTTAACATCTCAGTAACTGAGGGAGCTTTAGAATTCATCTTTGAAGCAATAGAATTTGTGCTAACTCCACTTTCATTATTTAATGAAAGATGAAAAATAGCCTTCAAATGATTCTCTTCTGAATATGACAACATGCGTGCAAATGTATTGATTTTTTCGAAAACAAAAAAATTAATTTAGTCTTGCCTAAAAAATATAGTTTACAACTTGCGACTCATTAATTGTTTAGAAAAAACTCTGAACTCGTCTTTTTGAAGTTCTGCGATAGATAAATCATCTATATATTTTATTGCTTTATCAGTATAATCTAAAACTAATTTTGAAGTTAAAATATCTGCCTTAGCTCTCTCAAATATAGAAGTGACTTTTGAAATTTTTAACTCTGAATTTAATTCATCTGAATCATATAAACTTTCTAATTCACTAATTTGAATTTTAGTCGAATTAGATCTAGTCATGTGAAAGAGAATTGTTTTTTTGTTTTCTAAAATATCTCCGCCAATTTTTTTTCCAACCAAATCATAATCTCCAAAAACATCCAACAAATCATCTTGCAATTGAAATGCTAAACCAAGGTTAATTCCAAAATTATAAATACAGGTTTGATCTTGCTTGCTTGCATTAGCTACTATTGCGCCCATTTGTAAAGAAGCTCCAACTAAAACAGCCGTTTTAAGTCTTATCATTTCCAAATATTGATCAAGATTTACTTCCACTTTTGTTTCAAAATCTATATCATATTGCTGCCCCTCACAAACTTCTAAGGCTGTTTTATTAAGTAGTTTATTTAAACTACTATAAGTTTTTAAATCATATGATTCTAATAACTGATATGAAAAAATCAACATAGCATCTCCTGATAGAATAGCTCTGTCAGAATTCCATTTGACATGAACAGTTTGTTCGCCTCTTCTTGTTAATGCAGAATCCATTATATCATCATGCATTAAAGTAAAATTATGAAAACACTCTAAAGATAAACTAGCGCTTAAGGCTTCTTTAGGATCTAAGCCAAATGAATTACAAGACATTAAAGTTAAAATAGGTCTGATCCTTTTTCCTTCTAAATCTAAAATATACTTTATAGGATCATAAAGAGATTTTGGTTTATTAGAAAATGAAAGGTTTTTTAAGCCATTATTTATTAATTCGGTATAGAATTTGATTGGACTCACTGAAAATACTTTTAGGTAAAAATACTTAAATAAAATGTTAATAAAATATCATTTAAATTAATAAACCTTGGAAACTAATAGGGTTTTTAAAGTTTCCTTGTTATATTTGCCAACCGAAAAACAAAACATTGAAAGAGTTAATTATAGAAAAATCTAGAGATCTGTTTCTTGATATTGGATTCAAAAGTGTAACAATGGATCACATAGCCCAAGAAATGGGCATTTCTAAAAAAACTATATATAATTATTTTAAAGATAAAACTGAACTTGTAAAATCTGTCACTTTTAATGTTTACAGCAGTATTACTGGAGGTATAAGTCAAATTAAAAAAGATTCTTTAGATCCTATAAGTGAGCTTTATGATGTCCAATTATTTATAATGAAATTTTTAAAAGGAGAAAAAAATTCTCCACTATATCAACTTCAAAAATACTATCCTTTAATTCATGCCGAACTTGAAAAAAAACAATTCAATTTTATGATTGAAACAACTGCAAGCAGCTTAAAAAACGGAATTAAACTTGGCCTTTTTAGAAAAGACATAAATGTCGATTTTATTTCCAGACTATATTTTATTGGTTATAAAGGGACTAAGAATCCCATTATTTTTTCAACTGAAAAATTCGACCCTAAAGTGTTAATGCAAAGTTATATTGAATACCATTTAAGAGGGATTGTTACGGAAAAAGGATTAAAAAAATTAAATCATTTTATAAATAATTAATGAAAAAAATAGTTCTAACATTACTTTTTAGCTTTTGTCTTTTTTATGGAAATTCACAAACAAGTTCTTTTAGTATGGATCAAGCTATTGATTATGCTTTAAAGAATAGCAGGTCATCCGTTAATGCATCAAATGATGTGAAAATTGCTCACGCAAAAAAATGGGAAACAATAGCTACTGGTCTTCCTCAAATCAACTCTTTTATTGAATATAATAATAATATTAAACAACCTGTATCTTTAGTTCCTGCTGAGTTTTTTGGAGGAAATTCAGGCGAATTTGCTGAGTTATCTTTTGGAACAAAACAAACAATTGATGGCTCAGTTACGTTGTCTCAGCTGTTATTTGACGGATCCTATTCAGTAGGATTAGCATCCATAAAACTTTATATGGAAATTGCCTATAACGCCAAAATAAAAACTGACCAAGAAGTGAAAAAATCAATTATTGCTGCATATGGAAATGCGCTTGTAAGTCAAGAAAGTGTTAAAATTTTAGAAAGAAATCTTTCAAATGTCAAAAGCAATTTAGAAGAAATTAATAAAATTTATAATAGTGGTTTTACTGAACTAGAAAATGTAGAACAACTTAAAATCACTTACGGTTCAGTTAAAAATTCTCTTGACTATTCTATTAAATTAAATAAAACCTCTTTAAACTTATTAAAACTTATTATGGGTTACGATATTGAAAAAGAAATAGTTCTTAGTAATAGTTTACAGGATTTAACTCTTAAAAACATACTTGAAAAACAATCTATAGAAGATTTTGAAATAGAGAAAAATATTGATTACCAAATGGCTTTAAATAACTCAAAATCTCAACAGACTCTGTTAACACTTGAAAAGTCAAAAGCTCTTCCAACTGTAAGAGCATTTATAAATGGGGGGTATGATGGCAATAATAATTCATTCAATTTTTTTAAGTCCGACCAAAAGTGGTATGGCTACTCAACAGCTGGAGTTTCAATGTCAATTCCTGTTTTCAGTTCTTTAAGAAAATCTGCTAAAACTCAACAAGCTAAAATAGAATTTGAAAAATCTAAAATTGATTTATCTGAATCGAAAAATAAAATCATTATTCAGTTAGATAATGCAAGTAGTGAATATGAATATGCTGTAAATTCATACAATAACGCAGTTGAAAATGTTAAGCTTGCAGAAAAAATTGAAAGGAAAAATCAAATAAAATTCTTAGAAGGGTTAATCTCTGGTCTTGATTTAAGA
>Ga0209711_10000138_pt1 | contig 72372 bp, 46 predicted proteins | sample ArcticOcean_MG_C_7_FD_187441 | JGI IMG/M metagenome (GOLD analysis project Ga0209711, IMG submission 187441) | Marine microbial communities from western Arctic Ocean - ArcticOcean_MG_CB11_88 (SPAdes) (version 2) | ecosystem: Environmental > Aquatic > Marine > Oceanic | place: Arctic Ocean... | reverse complement strand
CAACAAGAGATAGAGAACAACCAACAAGAGATAGAGAACAACCAACAAGAGATAGAGAACAACCAACAAGAGATAGAGAACAACCAACAAGAGATAGAGAACAACCAACAAGAGATAGAGAACAACCAACAAGAGATAGAGAACAACCAACAAGAGATAGAGAACAACCAACAAGAGATAGAGAACAACCAACAAGAGATAGAGAACAACCAACAAGAGATAGAGAACAACCTAGAGTAGCTAGGGTAGTAAGACCAATAGTTCGTGGTGGAAACATAGAAGAACCATCAAAAGTAAGGGCTGATAAAAGTGTAAAAACAATAAAACCCACTAAAAACATAAAAAAACCAAACGAAAAAACCGAACTACTTAAGAAATATAAGTTTGATACGTTAAAAGATATTACGGATATTAATAAGGTACAAACTAAAGAATTTATAGATAAAGTGGTGGATAATATAGAAGTACAATTAAAACAACAACCAGCAAAGGTAACCCAAACCTTAAAAAAATATAATGTAGACGCTAAGGTTATGGCAAAATTAGCCCCACTTTCTAAAGAATCTTTTAAAACTATTATGGGTTTAGAAAGTAATGGTGTAAAATTACCGTTATTAATATTGTTATTTAAAAATAAAAATAAATTATACAGTTCCATGAAAACGGGTAACCCACTAACAAAAAAAGATGTAAGTCCGATAGGTGGTGGTATAAATCACAAACAATTTTGGAAGTGGTCCTCTAAGTTAAATAATGGTTGGGGTAAATGGTTAGGTACTAACGTTGTTAAAAATTTTCCAGAAATATCAAAACCGACATTATCTTTTTGATTGTACTCTTTCTAAATAAGGACCAGTTAAAATACTTCTATAAATTTTTCTAGCTAACATTATAAAAGCATCGTTAATGGTTTTATCGTCCATTGGTAAGTTTTGAGATTCTAAAAACTTTAAAGTAGCTCTAGTCATTAAATCTCTCATTTTTTGAGAATTTTCCCAGATATATTGTAATGGTTCCGGTTGGTTTTCCATAAACTCTGACATGTTAACAGGGAATTCCCCAGTTTCTGTAGCGTATAACAATATCTCATGAGCTAATTCTCCTTCTATAACTGTCTTAGGGTCAGTTAAATAAGGACTTAAATCTGTCGTTACCATATTATATTTACCCCACAACCTAAGTTGTTCTATAAAACGTGCCACATCGTGCCTTTCCACACTACTCAATGTTAGTAGAGGTCCACCCTGCGTAGGGTCTAAATCGTCTATAAGTTTTTCAAAATCATCCATCATTAATATACTCTATCTATTTTATCTATATTTTTACAAGAAGAACAACTACTTCTATTTTCGTCAGCTTGACACCAATCCCTTAAGGGGTAGAAAGCCTCCATATATTTTATATACCCCCAGTTACCCCCAGGTTCACAAATATGACCACTTGGGCCACCCCAATTATTAAACTTTATCGCATAATCCCATAAATCTTCTGGGTTGGACCAATATTGAGACAGGAAAGCTCCAACCATTTGTCCTGTTCTGTCAGCCCCATTCCTACAATGAACTAAAACATTACCCTCCCCAATAAGGTCTACTATTGGTGGTACACTACCTCCTGTAATATTTCTACCCACACCAGGTTTACCCTTTCCGTGTGAACTATAAAAACTACCACCAGAAGTGTGTTTGGTGTTACCGTACCATTCAACACCATAATAACTCGCTATTTTCTCCTCTTCTTTTGTGGTAAGAGTACCACCACACCTTGCGGATTTATCACTGGCACTATCACCATTCATTCTTACAATATGTTCTATATTATAAGTTTCAATAATCCAAACTAATTCTTCAGCTGTAGGTTGACCACTCCTCCAAGCATTTACAGCGTTAGGTATTTTAGCTAGTTGTAGTCCACTACATGGAGATTCCGGCTCAATTTCTGAAATGTTACCATAATCTACTTTATCTTTTTGTTTAGTTTTTACAGACTTTTTGTCTTTTTTAATTGATTTACACCATTTAGAGTCTTTACAACTATTATTTTTACACCCATCAGGTTTACAACAACTATGAACAGAACCCTCTAATATAGTATCTAAAGTACAGGGACCCACAACACCATCAGTCACCAAACCAAAATCTTCTTGGAAGAGTTTAACCCCCTCCACAGTCTTAGGTCCAAATTTACCATCTATGCCATCCTCTAACTCACCAAAATCACCTAAATCAACACTATAGTCAAAAACTAGTACCGATTGTATGTAGGATACTAAATCACCCATATCACCACGTTTAATTGTCGCTTCACCAGATAAAACATCGTCAACTTGAACCGAACTAACAACATCATAAACTTGAACATCGACATCACCAGAACCATCTTTACTTGAGGAAACCCCATCTTTACAACCATCTATTATAGTTCTAATACCACCAGAACCTTGTTGCCAAGCTAGATAAAGTAAATATTGGTGTTCAGGAGCAAAAACATCTTTACCGGTGTATGTTGAAAGGTTATTCCCTAGTTTAGTTATGTGTTTAACAAATTGTCTAGTTGCTATATCTGGGTTTTCACCCTCCTCTCTACTGTTTATCCCATAAGTGTGCATATATTTTCTACAGTATTGGAATAAACCATAACAAGTTGGGTTACCTCTATTATCCGCTATACCACGTGACTCAGCATAAGCTACAGCACTAATAAATTTAAGGTCAGCGTTGGCAGTTTCGTGTTTTTTAAAAGCTTCTTTTACTGGTTCATCATACGTACTAAAATGGTTAGAGTTGTAATAACCACCATACCTATTCTTCCAGTAATCTAAAAAATTACAAAAGTTAAGTTCGTCATAAATGTTATTAAAATCATTACCAATATTAGATTTCATATTTCCCATTATAGATTCTACTAACAAATTTTGGTTTTTGGTGGGTGTTTGTTCTTTTATTAAAGACACCCCCATTATTTCATTAACTCTATTTATTTCTTCTCTTATATTTCCCATTACTAGTTTGTTTCATAATAAATACTTAAAGTGATTGCATTTCCTCTATAATACTTAACATAAAATCTTCATCATTTATATTATCACCTAACACTGTATCGATTATACGTTTTTTTCTTTGTACCATATTATATATAACCCGTTCCAAAGTATTATCAAAAATAGGGTACAAACAAGATACGTTTTTCTTTTGACCTATTCTGAACGCTCTATCTTCAGCTTGTGACATGTCTGATGGTACAAATGACAAATCATTAAAAATAACAACTTCAGCTTCGGTCAACGTAATACCAACACCACCAGATTTTATATTTGAAACAAATACTTTTATTTTTGGGTCGTTTTGAAAAGAGTCGACACTTTCCTGTCTCTGTTGTTGGTTCATTTTACCATACAAAGGTACCGATACTTTTTTATATTTAGACCATATCTCCATTAAAGGGTTAGTGAAATTTGTAAAAACTATAACTTTTTTATCTTGTTCTAAGCACTGGTCAACTAACTCAAAGGTATTTTTTAATTTTTCGTTAGCTATAATTTGTCTAACTTTCATTAATTTAGTTAGTTGTATAGACAAACTTTCATTTCCATTTTTATCCGCCCAATCTAGATACTCACCAACCTCTTTTTTATACTCATTAGAATTAAGTTCTAAAAATATTGGTGTTATTATTTTATCTGGTAAATCTAATATTTCTTCTTTTAGCCTCCTTAATACTTTTTGTTTTGTCCTATCTCTCAATTCATCTAGATTTGACGCACCATTAGTTAACCATATTTTCCTACCACCCCTATTTATTTGGTACCCCTCACAATACCTTTTAACGTACCCAACCCAATTATTCGTCACTCTAGACTCTACAATCTTAAGAAGGTTGTAATAATTCATAGGTCTTGACGTCATTGGTGTTCCAGTTAACAACCAAACCCTATTAACCCTAGATGTAATGTCGTTTACTAGTTTAGTCCTTTGGGCTTTTGAATTTGATACGTAATGAGCCTCATCCATTATCACCAAATCAAAATTTTCATCATTGATTATATTTAAATTATCTTTCTTATCTGTAGAGTGGAAATTTTTTAATATGTCATAATTTACTATTATAAACTTGCTAGACCCCCACTTTTTACCATCGACAATTGTTATTGTTTCGTTAGTGTAATTCTCTATCTCACGCTTCCAATTAAACTTCAAAGTCGCTGGACATATAATTAGAATTTTTTTAACACCACTTTCTATGGCAGCTATTACAGCACTGGTGGTCTTACCAACACCCATATCGTCGGCTAATATAAACTTATTATTACCTAATAATTTTTCTATGGCTACTTTTTGGTGTTCGTATGGTTCTCTGTTGGAGTACGGTGTGTAGTCTACCTTTACAATCCTTTCTTTATTAATAATTAACTGATTTTTAGGTACCCAAAAATCAGAAAACCTATCAGAGTCTAGAATTTTACCCCACAGATGAAAAGCTTTTGGGGTCTCAGATAAAATCTTTTCAACCCAAATCTTAGAAGGTTTATTCTGTAATAGTTTTTGTACCATAAGAGTTTCAGCAAAATAATCATCAATTTCAACCCATTTTTTAGCTACTTTAGGTATGTCTTTATAATTATTAAGTATATATTCGGATTGTCTACGGGTAAGTTGTTTGGATTTATAAACATTATGGGAATACCCTAATTGAGCTATATAGTTATTTGCACCACTATAACTTAAAAGTATTTTTTTAGCTTTTATTTCCGGTAAATTTATATCCATAAGTAATTACAAATATAATAAAATACATAAGATAGACAACTAACTATTTATTAATATATGGCAGAACAGAAAAAAATACCAATAACAAGACTATCTAGGTTCTTTGGTTCTGAAGATTTCTCTTTAGAACAGAAGATGGGTATGGAATGGTTACATGGTGATATGAATTTTACATTAGTGTTATTTAGGGTTGATAAGAAAAAAAGTGATGTAGACGATGTTTATGGTGAGGCGGGACCAGAAGAGATTAGATATAAATCACCTGTGGAGTTTAACGCTCTTGTAAGTGTTGCAGCCCCACAAAATAAAAGTTATGCTGATGGTCTGGTCAACCAAATGGAACCCGGAAATATGACGTTAAGTGTTTATAGTAAACATATGGAGGAGTTATCTATAGATATATCGTATGGTGATTATGTCGGTTATGCTGAAAATGAAGATATGATGAGATACTATGTTGTAACAAATGACGGTAGAGTAACATCTGACCTAGCACACACTATAGGTGGGTATAAGGCTTATTATAGGACGATAGTGTGTTCATACGTAAGTCCAAACGAGTTTAAAGGTATATAATGGCAATCCCAAAAAAAGTAAAAACTAATTTAAATGTGGTACCTCGTCAACCACAACCACAATATCCTGATGGGTATAATGGTTTAACAACACCTAATCGTAGAAAGGAATTAAGTCAACTTATAACGGATGAAGGAACTTACCTACCAAAATCCATACTACACGCCGATTTAGACTCTGGTATGTTGGAGTTTGTACAGGAGGAGTTGGATACCTCATCTAGTGGTGAAAAAATACCGGTGATAGATAGAATACTAACTTTGCAAAGGTGGGGTGAGTTTTCCCAAACATGGAGTTTTTCCACCAAAGATAAAAATGTGTCATTACCTTTCATAGTTGTTGTTAGACAACCAGACGTACAATATGGTACAAACCCATCACTACAATATACCATACCAGACAGAAAACAATTTCATTTCGCTAAAGTACCGACTTGGGATGGTGTTAGAAAGGGTGTTGACATATACACCATACCACAACCTATACCGGTAGACATCACATATAATGTTAAAATAATATGTAATAGGATGAGAGAACTTAATAGATTTAATAAGTCAATAATGCAAAAGTTTACATCCCGTCAAGCCTACACATTTGTTAAAGGGCACTACATACCACTAATATTAACAACTATTTCTGATGAAAGTGTGGTGAATACAGACGAAAGAAGATACTACCAACAAAGCTACACATTTCAACTACAAGGATTCTTAATTGATGAAGAAGAGTTTGAAGTCAAACCAGCTATAACAAGGTCTATGTTGTTTTTTGATACAAACACAACACATAAAGATTATGGGTTTGGGAGCCCATCGATTGTTGGTCAACAACCAATAAACATATATAATGAAAATAAGTTTAGGAGAAAATTAGATTTTACAGTTTCCGAAACCACGCAAACAATAACCTACTCTTATAATGCTAATGTAAATTTAATTAGGTCTAATAATGTAAGTGGGGTTACTTATACTATAAATGGTGTTGGTACACAAGGTAATTTGGAGGTCGTTATAGGCGACGTATTAATTGTAACAATCTCAAAAACAAGTTCGGGCACCGCTCAAGTAAGGTTAGAGGAGTTTATTTATTTTTAATTTTATTCACCATATATGTCTTGTTTTTTGACACATTTATCCCGTATAAGTTTTTCTAAAAACCTAGACATAACCAAACCGTTAGTTTTACAATAGTCTTTTAATAACTTATGAAATTCTTTACGTATTTTTAAGTTTTTTATTTCCATTTTAATTAAAGGGTGAAAAAAGGTAGAAATTATTCATACTATATATAATTATATTCTCATATACATAAACTTTTCGATTTGAAATCAATATTTATTAATAAAATATATAAAAATAACTAAAATAGTATAAAATGGCAGAAAATCAAAAAGTATTCGTATCCCCAGGTGTGTACACCGCGGAAAAAGATTTAACATTCGTAGCACAAAGTGTTGGTGTTACTACATTAGGTGTTGTGGGTGAAACACATAAAGGACCAGCGTTTGAACCTATATTCGTATCAGATTTTAATACGTTTAGAAGTAGATTTGGTGGTACGGACCCTGAAAAGTATACGGACTCCCAGATTCCAAAATATGAAACATCTTTCATAGCTAGGTCGTATCTATCCCAATCTAATCAATTATTTGTTACTAGAGTTCTAGGACTTTCTGGGTACGACGCTGGACCATCATGGCAATTATTAACTATAGGTGAAATGCAAACATCATTGGTGCAGTCTGGTGTTACAGCACAAACCACATCAGTATATACAGATAATTATTTTGTTCCACTAACAGGGGGTACTATTAACACATCAACAATATACCAAACCTTATCAAATTCAGTTTTTGGGTCAGCTATAAGTGGGATGACAACTTCACCGGTTGGTGGGGTTAGTGGTCCATTTAGAAATGCCTACCAAGTTACTGGTGATACTTGGTATAATGGTACTGGTGATGAAGTGGGTACGTTGATTACAGAAATATCTCACATAACAAATAATTTGTTAGATAATGACCAGTCGTCTTTTGAAGTTTCGGGTTCAAACGAGTACTATTATTATGGTTTTTTATATACAGGTGATACATATCTTCAGTTCCAAAGTATTACAGGTAGGACAGGTCAACCGGTTAGTGTTTATAATAGATTAGGTGTTAATACAAATTTTGGTCCCGGTTCTTATGGTTTAGGGGCTACATATCCATTAGCAGCAACTGGAGCGACCCAAACATTCCAAGAATATTTTACAGGTGACACAAATGATGGTTGGTATCTTAGTTTGTTTGATTATAAAGGTGATTCCACAACTTGTACTTCTAGTTGTTATTCTGGTGGTTCATTTAACATGTTTGTTTCATCAGCTAGTACAGGTACAACATATGTTCAGGTACCAACAAATACAGGTGTTTCTGGAAATACAGGAACATCAAGTATTAATATAGTTAAAGGTTTAATATCAGAAAATAGTTCTACGGACGTTCTTAATATTGGTTCTTATACCGCGGTAACATCAGCATCCACATGGGAGGAATGGTCCTTTGGTAGTGGTGCCCTTGGTAATTCAGCTAAACCGGGGACAATATTATATAAAAATTTCTGGAGTTTCTCAGCTGGAACTCAAGCTGGTAGGGAAGGGGCCGGTCAATCTGGACAATACCTACCAAACAAATATCCTTTTGTGGGTGACACGTATGGTACTGGAAGTACTTTATCTGGAGCTATAACAACTTTAGGTGTTGATGACTATACTGGTGGTATAACAGATTACAGATTAGTATCTTGTGGTAACGATGTCACACACACAACAGCTATACAAGGTTCACATCCAGCATATACAGCTGTATCCGTAACATTAAGTGGTTTCGCAAACACTGGTTTGATACCACAAAATGCCGTTAATGCTGGTAGTGGTGGTATCGGTCTGAATCTTAGATATAACGATGGAACTACAGCCGGAGGTAAAATTGCTGGTTCACTAATAGCTAATGGTTTGAGTGGGGATGTTAATAATACATGGTTTGTAACGGGAAATTCACTATCTTCATTTACAACATTCTATACAGGTACTTGTTCAGCAGTAACATACTTAGGGTTATCTATTAGTGGTTCATATTCAAATTACGATTGTGTAAGTGCTAATACAGATTATCATAATATGACAATCGCAACGTTAAGGTCTAGAGGTCAAAGTACTCTAACTAGTGGTGGTCCGACATACCAAATAAGTGCAAGTACTGGTGACGGTTATAAACAAGGTGGTGTGGATTTAGATTGTTCTGGTGTATTCCAGGATTTATTAAAAGACCCGTTTTCTTCTTTTGGTATATCAGCTAAAACTGATGAAGGAATTGTGCATAAATTTACAACATCGTTAGATACAAGTAAAAAGGATTATATATCCAGAGTATTAGGTAGAAAAGTTTTTGATAGAAAAGATACGGAAGTACCAATCTTTGTTGAGGAAGTTTACCCAAACCTATTAAAATATCTTTACAGACGACAATATGTTAGAGGTATAAATTGTTGTAGTTGTTATAGGCCAGCAGCTAGATTTAATAATACACTAAGAACGTCTTTAGGTTGGTATATGAATGAATGGCAAACACCAACAACACCTTACGTCGTTTCTGAATTAAGAGGTACTGATGTTTCTAGGTTGTTTAGGTTTATTTCGATATCTGATGGTACATCAGCAAATAGGGAACATAAAATATCTATAACTAATATTTCTTTTGAAAGGTTAGAGTTTGATATTGTTGTTAGAGACTTTTACGATACTGACGCGAATCCAATAGTGTTCGAAAAATATACTAGATGTTCATTAAACCCTACATTACCTAATTTTATAGGTAGGAAAGTGGGTACGTCTGACGGTGACTACGAATTAAAATCAATATATACTATGTTAGAATTAACTGACTCGGTATTAGAAGGTGATTTAAAAGATGCGTTACCATCAGGGTTTGAAGGGTATAAATTTAGACAGTCTTGTGATAGTACTACAAATCCATTCCCACAATGGAAAACTAAGTATTTTACACCTGGTGAGGTAGTTTATGACCCATATTTTGATTCTGCTGGTAACTTAACCAACTCATCAATTTCAGCTGGGGATAACATAAGAAAAAATTACTTAGGGTTATCTACAGGTGAGGGTGCTGCGATTGACTTTGATTTCTTCGAATATAAAGGGTATAAGACACCAACTAACGTATGTACAAATGTTAGTGGGTCAGACTGGCCTGTTCTAACACAAGGGTTCCATATGGACTCTGGAGCAACGGTGGTTGTAGCCGGTTCTGGTTCTTACTTAACTAACACAGCAACCACATTAAGTGGTAAGTCTATGTTTATGGTTGGTGCAGCATCTTTCCAATCAGAACCTACAAAAACAACAGACCCATATTACAAATTAGTATCAAGGAAATTTACTTTAGCTCCTTATGGTGGGTTTGATGGTTGGGATGAGTATAGAAAAACTAGAACAAATATGGACACATACCGATTAGGTATGACTGGTTATAAATACGGTACTTGTTCAGACACAACCTACCCAGACGCTACAGGACTAGGGTCATTTAAGAAAATATCAACAACCGAGTCAAATACTGACTATGACGCTTATAACAGAGCTATCCACAAATTCTCAAATCCAGAAGCTGTAGATATAAATGTATTGGTTACACCTGGTATAGATTACGTCAATAATTTATCATTAGTAAACAATACTATAGATATGGTTGAAAATGAAAGAGCTGACTCGTTGTATATAACAACAACACCGGATTATAATTTATTCGTAGACACAACAACAGACCCAAAAAATAAAATAGACGCGACAGAAGCTGTAAATAATATGGAAGATAGTTTCATAGACTCAAACTACACAGCAACTTATTATCCTTGGGTTCAAGTTAGAGACAATAACACAAATAAACAATTATACATCCCACCAACAGGTGAGGTGGTTAGAAACTTAGCATTGACAGATAATATAGCATTTCCATGGTTCGCGTCGGCAGGTTATACTAGAGGTGTTGTAAACGCCATTAAAGCTAGAACAAAACTTACTTTAGACGATAGAGACACACTTTATGTTGGTAGATTAAATCCAATAGCAACATTTAGTGATGTGGGGCCTATAATTTTTGGTAACAAAACATTACAAGTTAAGGAATCAGCTTTAGATAGAATTAATGTTAGAAGATTACTATTACAAACTAGAAAATTAATTTCAGCAGTTGCGGTTAGATTATTATTTGAACAAAATGATGATGTAGTAAGACAACAATTCTTAGACTTAGTTAACCCAATTCTAGACTCTATTAGAAGAGATAGGGGTTTAACTGACTTTAGAGTTGTACTTTCTAATGACCCAGAAGAAATTGATAGAAATGAAATGAATGGTAAAATTTACATAAAACCAACAAGAGCACTAGAATTCATATTTATTGAATTCCTAATTACACCTACAGGTGCATCGTTTGAAGATATATAATAGATTATGAAATTTAATAAAAAAGTATTAACAGAAGAACTTGGTGTACCTAAAAGTAATAAAAAAACTTTTACTAAGGACGCAAAACAAAAAATAGTTATGACAGAAGAACAATTAAATAGACTTTTAGGTGTAATGACTGAAGACTCTAGTTGGGAAGAATCCCTACATTACGGTGAAGATATGGGTCAAGATGATGAGGAATTATATGATTTAAAACATGATGATGGTGGTCATGTTCACATTAAAGACCTTGAAGATGATATCCATTATGACCATGACCACGATGATGGTGTTGAGGGGGAGTTGGGTGAAGGAAAAAAGAAAACATTTTCAACTCAAGATGATGTTCCTAAAAGTAAAGGAAAATCAGCTGCGCAATGTGATAATAATTGCAATCCAAATCAATTATTTGGTTGTCCACCTTGTGGTGTCATTGGTGGAGGAAAATCAGATGGTGGTCGACCTAAAGGTCAAATGGGTGAGTCTAGTCGTTTAAAGACCACACAAACAATTAACGAATCTGAAATTAATAAGATGAGAACTATGTTTAATAGAATGAACACTACTGGTAAAAACTATAACCCATCAAGAAGTTAATTTAATACTTTTACGATATTTAACGTGGTGTAAATACATATGTTTTTAGTGTGTTCTACACCACGTTTTTTATTTGAATGGGAAACTGAAGCTCCATACAGAGAAGAAGATTTATTAGTTTTGGTTAATAGAGTACTGTTGTGTTCTGGGGAAGATATCCACATATTTAGTATTTTTTCAGCGACACCCCACAAATCACCAGTATCATAAACTCTAGCTAAGTTTTCGTAAGCACTTATTGAAAAAGAACCCTTACCTACGGTATCACAAAGTTTCCCACCCCGTTCATCAAAAGATAATTCTACAAAATTGTTTAAATCGGTAGATTCGTTATGACTTAAATCTCCAGACCTAACCATATATGTTGTATGGTGGAAACCGACACCCCAAACTCTATTACTGAACTTTATAGGTGATAAGTTATTGTCAACCCTATAGTCGTTAATTAAATCTAATAAAACCATATCCATTTCTATAACGTCAAGTTCACCCATGGGTATTAATTTGTCGTTATTAGTTATTGTAGGTGTACCTAAAGACATTAACTCCAAATTAGTTGGTATATTAAACTTATTAGTTGTTGAGTCGTACATGCAAGTTATTTTGTTTTGCCCTGTAAGGATAATTGGTATGAGTAATAAAGTTGTTAGTAGTTTGTTCATTTTATTTATTTTATTAATTAGACATTCGGTTAGTAGTAAGTTATACGTAAAATTTATCCTTGTGGTTACAACTTATAGAGTAATTTATACTACAAAGATAATAAAAAAATTAACAAAAACAATTTATATTTATAATATATGAAAAGAAGTTTTATAATTGGTGAAGAACAAGTTAAGATGTTGGTAAATGAGATTGGTGAGGTGTTGAGGGGTACTGATATAAGGGGTTACTCTTTTGATTGGGACGATAACATTCTATACATGCCAACCAAAATAAAGATGGAACGTAGTGATGGTGGTGATTGGGTGCCGGTTGATGTAAGTACTACTGAATTTGCTGAATTAAGGAACGACCCAAAGTATAGGTTAGGTAAAAATTCCTTTATTAATTTTAGAGAACCAGAGTCTTTTATAAGAGACACAAAAAAAGCCATAGACGAAAAAATGTTTGGCCCTAGTTTTGAGAAATTTAAAGAATCTCTTATCTACGCCAACCCATTCTCCATAATAACAGCTAGAGGTACATCACCGAACGCTATTAAAGAAGGTGTTAGGATATTAATTAGTATGACCTTTAGTCCTGAAGAAATAGGTCAGATGGTGGAGAATATAACCGAATCATACCCATCAGCAAGAGGGTTGGGTCTGGAAGAAACAATTGATTTTTACTTGGGTGAAAATGATTATTCCCCGGTTAGTTCGTTAGAATTTAGAAGTAAATTCGGTATAGAGTCGGATGCTGATAACCCTGAAGAGGGTAAAAAAATAGCCTTAAAGGATTATGTGACTAGGGTTGTTATGGGAGCTAAAAATATCGCGAATGGTGAACACACTAACCTATCGATAGGGTTCAGTGACGACGATAAAAAAAATGTAGAAGCTGTAATTAGTTACATTGAAGATGAACTAAGTAGTAACTACCCAGAGATTAAGTTTCTTGTTTACGACACATCTAAAGGTGATAAAAATAAAATTATAGTATCTAAGGTGGGTGATTAACGTTATTTTGCTGTAACGGTATATTTATAGTTATAACTATTAAACAATAAACCGTATAATGGTTATTATAAATAAAAAAATTAAAAATTAAAACAACATGGCCGATTTATTAATGAAAATGCCCGTACCGTATGAACCAAAGAAAAAGAATAGGTTTATAATGAGATTTGATTCGTCTTTAGGTATTAACGAATGGTACGTAGAAAGTACATCAAGACCACAAGTTACCATAGGGGCTGTAGAAATACCATTTTTAAATACATCCACATATGTAGCTGGTAGGTTTACGTGGGGTACAATCAACGTAACTTTTAGAGACCCAATTGGGCCATCAGCTTCACAAGCACTTATGGAGTGGGTTAGATTACACGCTGAGTCAGTAACCGGTAGAATGGGTTACGCTGCTGGGTATAAAAAAAATATTGATTTGGAAATGTTGGACCCAACAGGTGTAGTTGTTGAAAAGTGGGTTTTACAAGGTTGTTTTTTAACTGACGTTAATTTTAACGATTTGGGTTATAGTGATGAAGGTCTGGCTAATATAGCGGCGACTCTAAGACCTGATAGATGTATATTAGTTTACTAATATAACTTATTATAACATACTAATTAATAGCCTTACCGAGTAAGGCTTTTTTTTATTCTAATAGTTACCGACGAAACCTATTTACTATATATGGTTATATAGGTATTTTTTACTAAAATAAAGCATAAAGCATATATCAAATGGAAAATTACAATAATTCACAAATAGAACCAACAATAGCGTATGATGTTGTTACATTACCATCTAATGGTATTTTTTATAATAAAAAAAGTTTAAAAGTTTCTTATTTAACAGCATCAGACGAAAACATACTATCATCCACAAATTTATCACAATCTGGTGAACTAATGGATGTTTTATTGCAAAATAAAATACAAGACAAAGATATTGATGTTAAACAATTAGCTGAATGTGATAAACAGGCTATCTTTATTTTCTTACGTAATACCGCTTTTGGTTCGGAGTATAAATTTACACTTACAGACCCAGACACTAATAAACAGTTTGACCACATAGAAGACCTATCAATCGTAAGAACCAAAGAAGTTAAGTTCGAACCCAACGAGAAGGGCCAATTTAATTTTACATTACCTATGTCAAATAAAAAAGTTAAACTAAGACTTATAACACCAAAAGACCAGTTAGATTTGGATGACTTAGAAAAAAGTTACGGGGATATGAAGGTTAAACCCATGGCTACAAAACGACTAGAAAAAAGTATAATTGATATAGATGGGGAAGTAGACCCAATGACACTATCAGCAACAATACACACACTACCATTAAAAGACGCTCAAGCTGTTAAAAAATTCTTATCACAAGTACAACCAGGTTTAGATGTTACTAGAACCACAACAGCTCCTTCTGGTAAAGAAGTTAAATTCACACTTAATTTTGGTTTAAACTTTTTTCGCCCTTTCTTCGGGCTATAGGTATGCGCTGCTGGAAGAGATTTACTACCTAAGTAAAAACTTCAGTTTCACCAGAAAAGACATTCTTAACATGCCTGTCTTCGAAAGAAGATTCTATCTTAATAAATTTTCGGAGGAAATAGAGAAGAGAAATGAGGCAATTGAACAAGCACAGAACAAAAACAAAAGATAAAATATTTATAGTTAAACAATTCTATGATTAACGTATCAATACAACTATCAATTGAGGGTTCCTTATCTAAAGGTATTCCGTATTTAGCTTCCCATCCAGAGTTGGGTGTACCGTTAGGTATATTTAACACGTACGACGAACCAACTAGACAATCTAGAATCAATTCCATAAATAAATTGGGTAAGGGTGGTAACCCAATCTCCACTAAATTAGCAAAAAAACTAGGGGTTGGTCGTCCGATACCATCATTTGTTGTTGAATTGGTGGTCGCGGATGGGCCCAACGCTGGTGAGGTGATAAATGTTACGGACGCCAGTTTCAAAGACGCCCTACAAGACCAAAATTATACAAACACTAGTACCACCAGAAGTAAGTACGATTCAGGTAACTCAAAAGCGATTAGAAGTAAATTAAAAAACATAACTTCTGAATTAGATAGACAAAGAAGTCAAGCTGACTTAACACTTAACGAAACGTTAGGGATGATTTCGGTTATGACTGGGGGTGCTGGTGGTGGTGAAGGGGGTAGAACAGCGGCAATACAAAGTGTTTATTTGGATATACTATCACTAACAGACCAGTTTAAAAAAGATTTAACTAGTAGTATAGGTTTAGACCCGGAATTGATGGATGGTGTGATACAAGGTGTTACTATTGCAAGTAGAGACTTTAAAGGTTTCGCTATAACAGTAAATGACGCTTTCCAAGTTTTAAAAAGTACAGCACTAGAAACGGGTAGAGCTTTTATATTACCTGATGAGGCCCTAGTCCAAGCAACTAAGTTGGAAAAGTTATACGGTATGGACATGGGTAAGATGTTAGCTGAGTTTGATAAAATTGGTGTTGGGTCGATAGAAGCTACAGAAACAACAAATAAAGCCATAGCAACCGCGGGAAGATATGGAGCTGTAGTATCTAAATTTCTACCATCAGTCCAAAGTCAGATAGAAAAAATTAACACTTATGGTTTTAAGAATGGTGTTGATGGTTTAACAGAAATGGTAGCAGAAGCACAAATCCTAGGGTATAAAATGAATAATGTGTACCAGGCTTCGGATAAAGCATTCACACCAGAAGGGGCAATTGAAATGGCGTCTAAATTACAAATGATTGGTGGTGCGGCTAGTGAATTACTAGACCCATTCCAGTTAATGTATATGGCTCAAAATGATGTTGACGCTTTAAAAGACTCACTTGTAAAAACAGCAGAAAGTGCGGTTTCATTTAACGAAGCTACTGGTGACTTTGGTATAACACCAGCAGAAAGATTAAGGTTAAAAGCTATAGCTGAAGCGACCGGACAAGATTATGATAATTTAGCGGAAACAGCGATTAAAGCAGCTAAAAGAACTCAGGCTATTGGGAAATTAGGTGGGATTCCAGAGTTAAGTAAACAAGACAAAGAGTTGATAGCTTCAATGGCTGACATTAATCCAGATGGTGAGTTTTTACTTAAAATGGGTGACCAAGAAATAGGTTTTGACCAACTTGCTGATGCTATGGCAGAAGATAGTACTTTATTGGAAACCCTACAAAAACAATCAAAAAAAGAGGGTATGGATTTAGATGAGGTTAATAAAGCTCAACTTACAGTCCAAGAGGGTATGGCGGCGAATGTATCTGTGATACAAACTTTTTTAACCTCAATGGCCGCTAGTGGTGAGTTAGGTACTTCAGCCCAGGATTTTGCTGCTGCGTTAGCGAATTCAGATTTTGGTGATAAACTAATAGCTGGGGATGTTGGTAAAATGTTTAGTGACGGTGACCAAAAATCCCTATCAATGAAGGAATTACTCAGTACCACAACAACTGGGTTTGGTTCAGCTTTAGAGTATGGAGCAAAAGGTACGGGCCTAAGTGAGGCTTATGTGTCTGCGAAAGGTGGGTATACGGGTGACTCTCCAGTTGGTTATGTCCCACCAGTTGAGTCACCAAGTGGAGGACCATTAAACGCTAGTGATATTGACGCTTATTTAAACTCCCCAGAAGGTCAACAAATTGTAAATAACTATAATAACAGTAATAACAAGACCTACGGAGGTAACACCCCAACCGCCAACGGGAATAATATTAATATCACATTTTCACCACTAGAAATATTGTATGATGGTAATAGTATTAAGTTAACCGATAAACAAATTCATTCAGCACTAACCCCATTTTTAATTAGAGAATTGTCTAGTGCTATTTCAATACAAAATAACCCAGGCAATAAACAGCCTGGTGTTTAGGTGTTATTAAGTTAAAAACTTAACGACAATCTATTTATAATAAAATAATAAACTTATGTCAGTAGGCAAAAATTCACAAATATCGTACCCATATGCTTTAGGTGATTTTAAGATAGGAATTGAAAGTACTAGATTGATTAGGGAAGCTCTTTTAAATAAAAATTTAGACGGTTCTTATTTAAATAGGGGGAGTCAAATACCTGATGGTGGTCAAAAACCTGGTAGTGTTGTGGTGGAGAACCCACAGGTATTTTCGGTTAAAGCCTCCAAATCACCCGAAGAAGGTACCGACATTAACGGAATAGAATTTAAAAAAACACAATTTTTAGTAAATAAATACGGACCAGACGGTGGTTACGGCAACCCACTATCGGTCAATGTTGTTAATTTAGTAAAAGAAGCACAACTACAATACATAAGCCCAAATACCGTACAACCACAAGGATTTATAACATCAAACTACACAGCTATAGAAGTTTTAAACTCGATACGTAGTACTAACGGTCAAAAAGTTATAATAAATTCTGAAATTTTAGATGATTCTATATTAATTAACTCTTCATTACCATACCTAAAAGATAATTTAGGGTTTAATATAGCTCAGTTTGATTTTAATGTTAGTGAAAAAGGTAGTGCGAAACTTAATGTAACCACTAAACCCGGTATGTTGATTCCTGAAAAATCAGATTATCTAACTAGGTTAAGCGGTAATTTTTCACCAGACTCAACAATACCAGGATACTACACAACACCATCATCACCACCCAACATTAATAGTATTGCTGGTCAAGGGGCGAATAACATATCACAAGTAACACCAAGTAGTCAGAGTAAACCAGACACTAGTGGGTTACCAAATGCACCATTAAACATATCATCACCATCTGATAAGTTTATCGAGTATATGGGGAAAGACCAACAATCACTATTATTCAGTAATTTAAATTATAATGTGTTTAGGCCTGACTACTCAGAAGTAAAAGTAGATTCTTCGGTAGAAAAACCACTATCTAATTATTATGTTGGTAGTAAAAATACAGACCCAGGTCTTATACAATCACCTATTGACGCCACACCAAAAGACGTTTTTGGTAAACAAATACAAGCTTTAGTCTATGGTCCTTCTGAAGTTTATAAAGAATTCGCCAATGTTGACGGTAGAGCTTTATGGAGGTATTATAATTTCGGACCTTTGGGTGTCGCAACAACAGATGGTGGGAGTTTAGAGGGTGGTTTTACCTGGTTTGGTAAAAATTCTATAGCATCTGGAAACCAATCTATGTTATTTGCTTCTACTAGGTCTGATTTTAAACCTAAAAAGAAAGGTTCGTTATTAGATTATACACAAAAAATTGTTGATTCAGCTCCAGCATATGGTGGAGCGAAATGGAAACACGCTGGTAATGCTATAGACCAGGTATCTAAAGTATTTAATGATGGGTATAAAAATTTATCTAAAGGTTCTAGAGTTATAAATTTCACGCCAGGGGAGGTAACGTGGAATTGTGTTGAGTATTGTAGAAGTTGGACAAAAGACGATACATATTCTAACTTTAGTAACTTGGTTAAGACAAAGGGAAACCAATGGAATAACTCCGATTCAGTACTAGACTCCACATTTAACCTAAATATAGCACCAACTAACCCAGAAAAAGGTAAGTCGACTACTATGCCTACCGGAACTAAAGTTAAAAAATATATGTTTTCTATAGAAAATTTAGCTTGGCGAGGTACTGGAGAACAAAGTAATTTACCAGCCTCAGAAAAAGGCCCAAATGGTGGTAGGATAATGTGGTTCCCACCTTATGATTTAAGTTTTGGTGATACAAATTCAGCAAGTTGGTCACCAAATCATTTCTTGGGTAGACCAGAACCAATATACACTTATAGTCATACAGAAAGGATTGGTACGTTATCGTTTAAAATTGTGGTTGACCACCCATCGATATTAAATACCATAATAGATAGGCAAATTAAAAATATACCAGATAATGAAGCTGACGCAATTGTAGAAAGTTTTTTTGCTGGTTGTAGAGACTACGATATATATAAGTTAGCCGAAGAGTACCCAAACTTTAGTCTAGACGAACTAATGAATATACAAATTTCACTAGCTGGACAATCAAAAGAGGTAACACAAGAAATGAATTCTAATACACAGCAAACCGTTATCGAAAATTCTGGTGGGCAAAAAGACTTGGGTGGGTTTATGGATAGTGATATAGTTTCCGAAATAGAGAAACAACAAGAAATAGACTCCGAAAGCGGTCAAATTAACGTAACCAACCCAACACAAGGGACTATAGGGGCTGGGTTTATTATTGGTGGGGTCGATAAGAAATCTACGTTAACCAAGGTAATTAGAAAAATGATGGGAGAAATGAATTACTTTAATTTTATAAAAGAACAGTACCCATTTATATACCAATCACTAAGAGATAATTTAAAATTCTTTCACCCAGCTTTTCATTCCATGACACCGGAAGGTTTAAACGCCAGACTTACTTTTTTATTACAATGTGTTAGACCTGGGAAAACCATACCGACAGTAACAGAACAAGGTACGACCGTTATCGACGCTGATAACACAGCTTTTGGACCACCACCTGTGTGTGTATTACGAATTGGTGATTTTTACCACACTAAAGTAGCTATAGATTCTGTAAGTTTTAGTTACGAACCATTAGTATTTGATTTAAACCCTGAAGGTATTGGTGTGCAACCAATGATTGTAGATGTATCAACAAACCTAAAGTTTATTGGTGGCCAAGGTTTATCCGGGCCAGTTAGTGAATTACAAAACGCTTTATCGTTTAGTTATTTTGCGAATACAGAACTATACGACGAAAGAGCTACACCGGCAGAGGAAACGATACCGAAAACACTAAATGAATCAATAAGTGACTTCGCAAATAACCTATCAAACGTCTTTAAAAAACCAGAAGGAAGTACTATAACACCAGAAGGGGAAACTGGTTTTATGGGTAAATAAAAAATTAAATATGAGTTTAACAGGTACAGTAAATTATAAAGTTTTATATAATACATTCTTAAAAAATGTAAAAGATTACAGCACACTCACCAATACAACTTTTATAGATTTATACACACAGAAAGGTCATGGTGTTCTTGAAGAAATTTTTGAAGATGTTGGTTATGAGTGGGGTAATATAATGGATACAAGTATGAATATCGTCGGTTACCCAAATAATGGGTTAAAAAGGTTAGATAATAGATATACTGAATTAGTAAACTCGATAACAACAGAGACAACCAACCTACAAACACAACTACCAATAACTAGTAGTGTGTATGATAGAGAATATATAAAACAAGTATTGTTAAAACACTCTAAAGATTCTTGGTTGAGTATTAGACAGTTAGTTACTAAATTCTTAATTGAATTAAGAGACTCACAAATATTAATGACTAAGTCGGTAGACAAATTAAACTTATCAGCTGGTTTGGTGGGTGGATATTTAACGGGTTCGTCAGCAAATGGTTTAGTAAATTACACACTAACTAGTGGTGCCACCATACAAACATTAAGGAACAAAGTTAGTAACACCAGTAATGATTTTGAAAAATTCTGTTCAACCATGTTTGGGAGTGTAAAAAATAATTATGAAAGTAATATAGTGTACAATAATGAATATCTTTTTTTTATTAGTGAATTATCTGATATTAGTATTAAAAATTATATGTCATCACATACTAGATACGGATACGCGGAGAAGCTAATACGTTATAGGAACAACAAATTAATTAATGATTTGACAAAAGTAAAAACCAAGTACAAAAAGGGTGTGGACAAAAAAATTGTAGGTGAGTATAGAAAAAACATATTAAAATTTGCTATAACACTTTTAGATTATGACACCAAACAGTATGAAATTTACTTTAGTAAAAACGAAATACCACAAAAATTAAAAACCTTAATTGGTAGACAACCAACAACAGATAACCTTGAAGTTGTCTTTACAGAAAATTATAGTGAGTTATTATTGGTTAGAGAGTTTTTTAAAACAACCATAGTTGGAACCAACAATAAAGGTTATAATAACAAAGTAATTAATAACATAACAATATCATAAAATGTCATATTATAATAGATACAAAGATTTTGTGGTTAACGGGGTGAATAAACCCGTACCATTAATAAAAATACCAGAAAAGACTAGTGATAGATTCGTGGTGTATAAAGTTGGGAGAAGTAGGTTGGATAAAATCTCACAACAAATGTACGAAAATCCTTATTTTGGTTGGTTAATTTTACAAGCAAACCCATCTTATGGTGGTGTGGAATGGAATATATTAGATGGGACTATTATTAGAGTACCATTCCCTTTAAATGTTAGTTTACTAGATTATAAGAGCGAATTAGATAAACATTTATTATATTATGGCAGATAACATTGTAAGTGGTAGTGAAAATGTATATAGTAAACAAGTAGGTGGTAACGTAGTGTTGATTGACCCTAATAAGGTTGTGAGTGTTGACGGTACAGTTATTAAAGATAGACTTGTTAGACAGGAAGATTTGGTGATGTACGTAAACCTAACAGCCAAAGTAATACCTAGGTCAAAACTCATTTCCGCAAGGGGAGCTTCTGACGCATCTGTTACCGTCTCATTACATGATGGTGAAATTAATTTTTTAAAACCACAAAATAAAAGTTCGTTAGATAGTGATTGGACGGAAGCTTTTACAGATACAAATGTAAATAAAATTAAAAGAAAACAAGATGTTAGTGATAAAGGTCAAACTTTCACATCTAAATCTATAGATAGTAGAAATGATTTTCAGGGTTTTGGTATTAGAAGTATAGAGATAAATATATCATCTTCTTTTGTTCCAGAAGTAAATATAGATTTTGTCGATATTAGGGGTAAGACCTTATTCGAACAAGCAGAAGCAAACACACCATATACAGCTTTTTTTCATTTACCATACCCAGTATTCGAGTTAACAATTAAAGGGTACTATGGGAAGGCTGTAAAGTATCAATTAGCGTTAACTAACTTCACAACCTCTTTTGACAGTAGTACTGGTGATTTTAAAATGAGGGGTACTTTTATAGGTAACCATATAGCTTTATTAAATGATATTAACGTACAACAAGCTATGCTTGCTCCATATATGTACCCTAACTTATCCTCCGGGGTCGATGGTGAATTGGGTGAAAGTTTAGGTAGAAAAACTTTAAATGAGGTTTATAATATATATAAATTAAAAAAATTAATACCACAAGATTTTCCACACCTAACAATTAATGAACTAATTGAAAAAGTTGATAAGTTTACCGATAGGTTGGGTGAGAAATTAAATAAAGTTGATTTACAATTCACAAATGACCAAAAATTATATAGTGGTAAATTAAAAGATTTATACAATAGTATATTCGGTCAAGATGGTTGGGTTTCTACTTTTATAACGAAAGATGAAAGTGAATATATACCTTTGGATATTACCATATCATCTAACAATCAAAATATTAACGAAAAATCAAAGAAAGCTGTAGCTATGAAATTAAAAGCTGTAGATGATGAATACATAAAAAACGCTGAATCTAAATTAGAATACCTTTTGGAGGGGTATAAAAAAGTGTTAAATGAGAATAGAACATTTGGTAAGTTAGGGGGTAAAGGGGCTATCACATCGATAGACAATTTCACGGTATATAACCAAAGAGCTAAAAATAATCAGGCCAATAATTTAGACCAGATACCAGCAAAAGGGTACTACGTGTTGGATGTAACACCAAAAAGTTTTGGTGGGACGTACACTAGAGTTTTCGAGGAATTTGATAAAAATTTTAAAGACATACAGACTAGTGTAACTGAAAAACTAAACAAAACATTTATTGAGGTTTTAGAGTTCTACCCGTCGATGAGAAACCTATCAGCGGTTTTAATTTCAGGTGTAGATACATATCTAAGATTGATGGATAATGTTCATACAAAAGCTTTTGACCAGAGATTTAGTGAAAAAAGAATAGAGTCGGTCACCGGACCAACTAAAGCCGGATTCCAAGACACACCCAGTAGGTTTGAGAACCAATGTTTTCCTTGGCCACAATATTATGAATCTAACGATGAAACAGGTGAATTAGTATTGACATATCCAGGAGCTTCCGGTAGCCTATCAAAAACCGAAGCTTATAACCCACTACTTTGGCCTGAGATTCAATTTATTGAGGAATATACTAAAGTAGCTAACTTTAAAGAGGCTGATAAAGTTTTCCCAACAATTAACGAAGCAACATACCTAGGGTCGATACCAATCTCCGTAAGGGAGTACCCATTTAACGATAAAGTTTATGACAATAACAAAACAAAAAATGATATACTATGGGAGATTGTAGATAGGGCAGAAGATTTTGTGAATTATGTTGGTGTTTCTGGGTATAAATCTTTAGCTAGTGGTGAAAAAAGTATGACTGATACGGTTTTAGAGGCCTCTAAGAACGATAGTAAAAATTTAACTAAAATATTAGAATCTGATTTTAAAATGTCAGAATTTTTTAGTGGTAATAATTTAAAATGGGATTCCCTATTTAGAGAGTTAAAAAAAGATTCACCAGAACGATATGAAAATTGGGAAAATAATGTAATAAACACATTGTATATTAGAAATAAAAATTTACAAAACACTAGTATTCCTGGGACTAATTACGGACTATACGCCACATCAACAATATTTAACACAAATGTGGATAATGGTGAATACCTAAAATATGTTGATTTATATAGGAAGGGTAAAAAAACCGAAGATGGGGACTTTGACTTTTACCCATTTAATTTCAGAAACATAAACCAACTAAAAGTAAAATTAGCCGATTCAATAACAATAACAGGACAAAAATTTTACGATATAGATAAGTTAACCATCCCGTCAGCTTCAAGAGTCTATGGGACGACAAACCATAATTATTTTTTTACAAATTGGAATTGGAAGTCTGAAATTGAAAATATTGATTTATATAATCAGGTTATAAATGAATTATCTGTTGTAAAATCTTTCACAACTAAGGATAATTGGTCCGCCTACTACGATACAAAACAAGACATTTTAAATCAGTCATTAACAGAAGGTATTAACAACCTATCAGAGTCTTTATCTAGGCAGTCAGTTTCTATGCTTAACACACCTTGGTTTGCAAATGCAATTTATAGAGGTGGGCAAAACGTAAACGCTGGTAATACAACCGGTGCTTATAGTGACGCCGCATATCTCTACTTAAACTCTTTACCAATAACAAGTACACTAGAAAAAACTATAATTGGTTTTAGTGGTAAACACCAATATGGTGGGTATGTAGCACAATTAATCAAACAACTGGCTTCATATCACGAATTACCATATAGTTTTATTTTGAAAATTGGTTCTTTGTGGTGGAATTATAAAAATGAAACACCAGAAGAATTTTCTGTTTTTGGTGGGTTAGGTTCTGGTGATGGTGGTACTATGGGTAATGATGGTGATATTAGATGTAACGAATGGTATGTTGACCCAGCATATTCAAATGGTTATGGTTGGTTTGACTATTCAGATAACGGTAATGTGCTACCAGGTCTAGATATAAACCAACAGACATTAGGGTTATGGCCTAGATTAATATCTATGACCCATAACATTATAACAGGTAGTAATATATTACCTACAGTCGGTACGTGGGTACCAGTACAGGATTTACAAACAAATTTCCTAGGTGGATACATAATGGAGATTGTAAAAGAAGAAATACCAAAAGTTGAGGTTGACGGAGTGGAGTATAGTTTTTATACGACATACGCAGATTCGAATAACATACCATCTGGGTTTGGTGTACAAGAATTAGACCCCGCAACAAACCCATACTACATACTGTACCCGTCAAGTGGTGGTCTAGTTAATTCTGATTTAGAATATATAGGTGATAATATAACAACAGCAGCTTTTGATGGTAGTGCGAGATTTTTATGGGCGGGTGCTGGATTTGGTTCTTTTGATGTTAAATCAGGAACCAATTATGGAGCTATATATGGTAGGGTTCCTTGGAGTAATTACTTTAAAAGGGTAAATAACGCTAAAGTAGAGCAAGACGCTTGGAGCATTAATTTAACAACAACAACATCTAGTAATTATGAAAGTTTTAATGAGTTACTATCTATTTTCCCAACCCAAGTCCTAGAAAAGTTTGAAGACGAATTTATAAAGTTTTCAACAACAAAAAACCCTAACGCTAGTATCGTAGATGGGCAGTATACTTCATTTATAGAAATATTTAAGAAAATAATGGTGGTACCAAAAGAATACGTTACTGAGATTACCGGTAACATAACACACACCACACAGGACATAGCAAACGCACAATTATCACAATTTTTAAATATTAATGACGTTTTTTTAAATCAGACGATTATATATAAACATGGTTCGGTAAATGGGTTTGACATAATAACAAGGTTAGATGGTCAAGGTGGTGGAACACCAACAAATCAATTAATTGGTCTTTTATTAGATAAAGGAAAAATTAAAGAATCATACAACTTACCTAAGTATATTGCGACAGATTGGCCTGTAGGGTATCTAGACGTTCAATTCCAAATGGAGATTGGGGAAGTGGTTATGACTAAAGAAGAATTTGGGACACCAACACAATTCCAGAATGTGTGTAACCTATGTTTTCAGTTTTTTGTGAATTTTGACATATCACCTATCACAGTATTTTCTTTTGCTCAAATACTTAAATATTATGTTACAACTTGTGCTAATTTAGTAACCCCCACTAGTAAGCAAGATTTTGTGGTTATTTTAAAAAATTTACAGGACACTAATTTTGATGTTGAAAGAAATGTTTATATAAATAATTTTTTAAAGGAGGTTTCGAAAATAGACCCGTTAGGTAAATTAAGGGGTGAGGTTGATGAGGACCCAGAAAGACCAAAAATTGATGGAGATAATCTAAAATTAGAATTATATCAATCATTTAAAACATTTAACGATAAATGGATTGCTGGTACAGAAGTACAAGGGTCGGATTTAAAAAAACCAACCTCAACATCTAATGGTGGGGTACCGTACTACAACACAATATTTGAAAGGTTTTTGTTTTTAGATAGGAGAAATATGGATATTGGTAACGAGGCTGTTGGTGATATTTATGTGTTTAAAGGTTTGGCACTAGCTTCAGAGTCACCAGGCTCTGTTTCGGTTAACCAGAACATAAGTGCATTTATGAGTAATATGTGTCGGACAAATTTCTTTAACTGGATACCACTACCTTCATACATTAATTTTTATAATATCGAAGGTAATGAAACCGCAAAACAGGGTAATGCTATGTTTGGTGCGTTTAAAGAGGTAGACACAACCGACTCTTCACCAGTATACTTATGTCAATATGTTGGGCCACCATCAACAAACCTAGATATAAAAACCCCAACGTACGGTTTCAATAATGATTCTTTTATTCTAGATAGAGTTAGTCCAAACCCATTAATAAATAATAAACCACCTACCGACCCCGAAAGTTTAAATTTAGAAAATAAAGTAATGGCATTTGCTGTGGACTTCGGTATACCAAACCAACAAATATTCCAAGATATATCGCTAGACCAAACAGAGTTCCCAAACACTAGTGAATCTTTTATAATAATAGAAGACATGGGTAAACTAGCTAGTGGTTCAAAAGTAGCGACAAACTCACTTAACCTATTTAACTTATATAAATCCAGGTCATACCAATGTAAGGTTACATGTTTTGGTAACGCTCTAATACAACCAACAACGTACTTTCAACTAAGATATATACCTATGTTTAGTGGTCCTTATTTGATTATGGATGTCAACCACTCAATATCAAATGGTGAAATGACCACAACATTTACCGGTGTTCGGGTGGGGATACCATCATTACCTAAAGTTACTGACCTATTATCTGGGATACAAGAAACTTTACTTAAAAATCTAAAAGAAAGTGAAACTGAGGATGTTGGTAACGTTACTGATGGTCTAGATTCTTTTGATTTAGTCGGTAATTCGATAACACAACTAAACGATGAAGAAGACATCATAAAAATTAATATATTGGGTATTGAAGTAAAAGACCCAGTGAACCTAAGTAAAATCGTAAAACCAAGTGGAGCACAAATATTTGAAGCGAAACGAAAAGGTAGGTTACATAAGGGGGTTGATTACTCACCTAAACAAGAATTTAAAGGTGAAGAAATAGCAATAACCTCACCAGTAACTGGGATTTTAAGTAAGAAATATGGTGGTTGTAAAGTTGGTACTGGAAAAGCTTGTGGTGGTGGGTATGGTAATCACGTTTACATAACAAGAACATTAATAAAACAAACAGACACTTCTTCTTGGGTTAAAGACGCTGTATCTAAATACGAATTTGTTTTAGCTCATTTTAAAGATAAATCGTTTATAGCGAATAACGTTGGTACGGCTATAACAAAAGGACAGTTTTTGGGTAATATGGGTAACACTGGAAATTCTAGTGGTACTCACTTACATTATGAGATACGGAGGTATGTTATAGATGAAAATTTATCGGAAAAAATGGAGTATTTAAACCCAGATAAATTCGATAGTGATTACATAACTGAAATTGGTTAACAGTAAAAAAGAATTTAAATAAATTAATTAATATTTATTAATAAAAGAAATTATGATATCAGAAGATTTAAAAAACAAATTAAGTAAGTTTATAGGTAAAAATACAGCTAATGTTGTTGAAAAATCTAGTACTATGGACAACACAAGTAAAGAAGTGTGTGATTTAGATACTGGGGTGTGTTATACTGTGAGGACTAGAGATGGTTTAATAGAAAGAAATGAAAATGGGGTAATGCTTAATAAAAAGGTACAAGTAGAGTCACCAAACGGAGACGTCAAACAATTACTAAATGGATAATCTAAAAAACAAATTAACCGAAGAACTAAACAGATTTAACCAGATATCATACAACTCTATACATTTAGAGGAACAGGTGGGTGGTTTAGGTGGTGGTTCTGGGTTTGTAGATAATTTAGGGTCTTCAGAAAGACTAGAAAAATACAAAATAAGACAACAAGAAATGTCTGAACAAGAAGATGTTGATGTTGAAACTACAGACACCACAGATAGCGAATTTCCAGAAATGCCAGAACCACCGGTAGATGTGGATGGTGATTCTAGTGATACAGAAACTACAGATACAGAAACTACAGATACAGAAACTACAGATACAGAAACTACAGATACAGAAACTACAGATACGGACACCACCGAATTAGACGTTACAGAATTAGTAAGTAAACAAGGTGAAACTGTTGATGTGGTTAATAGTAGTAATGAAAAATTAGATTCCTTAATGAGTATGTTAGGTACTATGGAAGATAAATTAAGTGGTATGGATACTTTAATGAAACAAATTAACAATCTAGAAAAAAAAATAGAAAAAAATAGACCAAAAACAGAAGAGGAAAAGATGTCGTTAAGAAAACAAGATTCCGGGCCATACAACCAAACACTAAGTGATTATTGGGATGATAGTCAAGATAAGTTTAAAGAACAGGGTAAAGATAGTTACGTGTTAAAAGCTAGTGATGTACAAAACTACTCCGATGGTGACATAAAAAATAGTTTTGATATTTGATAAAAAGTAAAATATTTAGTAAATTTAAAGCCCTACTAAGGGCTTTTTTTTATGTTAAAAATTATCACTTCTTAATTGACAAGACGAAATAAGTTCCTTATATTTAAATGAAAATAAAAACTAAATAAAAATTAAATTACTATGAGTTCACTAGACGCCGTATTAGCCCAATACGAAAAAAACAAACAAGAATCATCTTCAAAACCAAGAATGTCGGACGAAGATAGACTAAAACAATATTTCACTATTGCATTACCTAAAGGTACCAAACAAGGTGAAAAAAGAATCAGAATACTACCGACAACAGACGGCAGTTCCCCATTTAAAGAAGTGTTTTTTCACAACACACAAGTGCAAGGTAGGTGGATGAAAATTTATGACCCAGGTAAAGACTCTACAGGTAAACCAACCGGAGATAGAAGTCCGTTAAATGAAGTAGAAGAAGCACTTAAATTAGCTGGTGATGAACAATCAAAAGAATTAGCAAGACAATATCGTTCACAAAAGTTTTATATAGTAAAAGTAATTGATAGAGATAAAGAAGAGGATGGGGTTAAATTTTGGAGATTTAAACATAATTGGAAAGGTGATGGACCAATTGATAAAATTATCCCTATTTGGAGAAATAAAGGGGATGTTACTGATGTTAATGAAGGTAGAGATTTAATCCTTATTTTACAAGCAGTACCATTACCAGGTGGGAGAGGGGAATATACAACAGTATCTTCTGTGATGTATGAAGACCCGGGTAAACTATCGGATAATAACTCAGAATCGGAAGAGTGGACATCTAACGAGAAAACTTGGAAAGATGTATACTCACAAAAACCAGTTGAATACCTAGAAGCTATAGCCAAAGGAGCTGAACCAGTTTGGGATAATGAGTTAAAAAAATATACTTACGACGACCCTACTATGAAAAAAAATAGTACAATAGATATGGGAGGAAACAATACCAAAAGCTTTGTGGACCCACAAACAAACCAGAAAGCGGACGAAGATTTACCATTTTAAAAATTATACCGATGGCATTAAAGAAAAAAAGTTTTTCAGATATAAAAAGTAAGTTCTCGAAAAAAGCTAAGTTCAAAGCTGATAAGTTTTTCGACCTAGGACCAGAATTCCTTGACGCGACGGGAGTACCTGGTCCAGCTATGGGTCATCTACAAATGTTTTTAGGGCATTCGGATACCGGTAAAACAACAGCTTTAATTAAAACAGCTGTTGATGCTCAGAAGAAAGGGATTTTACCGGTTATTCTTATTACCGAACAAAAATGGGGGTTTAGTCACGCTAAACTTATGGGTTTTGATTGTCAGGAAACTGTAGATAAAGAGACTGGTGAGTTAGATTGGGATGGGTTCTTTCTATTTAATAACGACTTCCAGTATATAGAACAAATTACCGACTATATAAACGAACTATTAGACGCTCAAGAAAAGGGGGAGTTAGAGTATGATTTATTATTTTTGTGGGACTCTGTTGGTTCGATACCGTGTAAGATGACCTTTGAAGGTAAGGGTGGTAAAATGCATAACGCAGCGACTTTAGCTGATAAAATTGGTATGGGGATTAACCAGAGAATTGGTAAATCTAGGAGAGAGGATAGTAAGTACACCAACACACTAGTTGTGGTCAACCAACCATGGGTTGAATTACCAGATAACCCTTTTGGACAACCAAAAATTAAAGCTAAAGGTGGGGAAGCACTATGGTTAAACTCAACGTTAGTCTTTAGGTTCGGTAATCAAAAAAACGCTGGAACCACTAACATCTCAGCTGTTAAAGATAAAAGAAAAGTAAAATTTGCCACTAGAACAAAAATAACTATAATGAAAAACCATGTTAATGGTTTAGGTTATGAGGATGGTAAAATATTAATAGCACCACATGGGTTTTTAGCTGGAAAGGAAACCTCCGAAGAAAAAAAATCAATAGAAAAATACAAAAAAGAATACGCATCCTTTTGGTCGGAACAATTAGGGTTTGGGGGTGAATTCGATATAAAAGAAGAACAAAATGAAAATTAATATAGGAAATAAGGTAAAGGTTCATTACGTTGGTAAACTAACAGACGGGACAGAATTTGATAATTCAAAACAAAGAGAAAAACCTCTAGAGTTTATTATTGGTGAGGGTAAGATGCTTACTAGTTTTGAGAATACTGTTAGGGGTATGAGTGTTGGTGAAACAAAGACGGTCAATATTGAATATTCATTAGCTTATGGAAATGTAAAACCAGAGGCTGTGGTCAAAGTACCAAGAGAAGACTTCCCAAAAGAATTTAGGTTTGTTATAGATGAAGTAATCCAAGGTAAAACCACCAAAGGAGTAGCAACTAAAGCTAGGATACTCGAAGTAACAACAGATAAAGTTACGTTAGATATGAATCATCCATTAGCTGGCAAAGATTTAAATTTTGAAATAGAACTTTTAGAAATAGAAAATAGTATTTAACCCTTTAATCATCATAAATTGACAAAAACTCTTCTTGTTGACGGTAACTCATTATTAATGTTAGGGTTTCATGGATTAAAAAACTTCCAAGACAAAGAACACGCACCAGGTGCTGTCTTCTATTTTTTAAATACCATAAAAAAATTAATAGTAGAACATAACTTTAATAAGGTTGTGGTAACCTGGGATGGTGAGAAAAATAGTGCAAATAGGAGAAAAATATACCCGCCTTACAAATCAAAAAGAACCAACAAAAGATTAACCGACGAAAAAAGAGAATCCCTATTTTCCCAAAAAGTCAGACTGCAACAATACCTAGAAGAAGTTTTTATTAGACAATGTGAATTTAAAGGTCATGAAGCAGATGATTGTTTAGCTTTTTACTGTAAAGCTAACTCACAACAAATAGATATTGATAATCGTGAAGATATTGTTGTTTTATCTAACGATAGGGACTTAACACAACTAGTTGGTGGTGGTGTTAGTTTAAAACTTTTAAATAATTTAGACATAGTTAAAATTGGTGATAAAATTAAATTTGAAAAACATATAATACCTGTAGAAAATATAAAATTAATTAAAATTGTGTGTGGTGATTCTTCTGACGATATAACTGGGGTTAAAGGTGTGGGGATTAAAACGTTAATAAATTTAGCTCCAGAAATAACAAATAAAGAAATTAGTGTTGAAGAATTTTTATACATTTGTAAACAGAGGTTTGAAGGTGGTGATAAGAATTTTAGGTTAAAAAATATTATAAAAGGTATTACAAAAGAGGGTGAATTAGGGGATTGGTTCTTTAAAAGAAATAAACTACTAGTGGATTTAGACAATACTCTGTTGGCCGAAGAAGAAAAAAAAGAAATTAAACAATTAATAAATGAAAATATGGACCCAGAAGGGCGTTCATACAAAAACCTATTAAGGATGATGATGGATGATGGTTTATTTAATTTTATTGGAAATTCTGATAAATCTTTCATAAACTTTACTGAACCATTCTTAAGACTAACAAGGATTGAAAAAAATAAATTTAAAAAAATCTAATAAAATGCAAAAAACAGAAGAGAAAGAAAAATTTGAGTTCGTATTATCAATCGAAGATAATATCATATGCCAAAGATTTTTCACAGTAAGGAATCACAACCATAAAACACTAAAGTCAGTCGACCTTTATTGGGCTGTAGAAAATATTAAAGACGTGATTGTTAAACAATTAGTTTTAAAAACTGTAGATATTGTTGATGAATATTTTAAAGACGACGTGACAAAACCACAGGTAGAAAACGAAGATTTCACGATACTTATAAAAAGAGGGAATAAAATAATAATGACTAGACTTTTCCCTGCCGACATATACCCACCAAAAGTTAGGTATTCTGTGGATATAAGACCTAAAATATCATATATTTTAAGAGAACTTACTGACACATTGTCAATGAGAAAAACTCTTAGTTACTACCTAGATAAACAACTTTAAATAGTAATAATTACTATTTATTTTTAAACCATATTATATGAATAAAATAGAAAATTTCGGATACTTAGGGTATAACTTTCAGATAAAAATATTACACCTAATTATCATAGACAAATCTTTCGCTAACTCGATTATAGATAGCATACTACCAAAATATTTTGATAATCAATATTTTAAGTTGATAATGCAACTTATTAAAGACTATTATGATAAATACGATTCCGTACCTACATTTGAAGGACTACAACAATTAACACAGTTAGAAATTTCTTCTGAAATGGCTAAAAAGAACGTAATAGATACTTTAAAGGAGGTTAAGGAATCATCTTTTGATGACCATTTATTTATAAAAGAAAAAACAATAAAATTTTGTAAACAACAAGAATTACAAAAAGCTATTAGGAAGGTGGAAAAGATATTAGATAAGGGTGAGTTTGAAAGTTATGATAAATGTGAAGAATACATAAGAAAAGCTATAACAATAGGTGATAATAATGACGGAAACCTAGAGGTGTTCCAAAACATAGAAGAGGTTCTTGAAGTTGATTATAGGCACCCAATCCCTACTGGTATAGACGGTATCGACAATTTATTAAATGGTGGGTTAGCGAAAGGAGAGTTAGGTGTAATATTAGCACCAACTGGTGTGGGTAAAACTACAATACTAACAAGATTTGCTAATACAGCTTTTAATATGGGGTACAACGTATTACAAATATTTTTTGAAGATAACCCTAAAATAATACAAAGAAAACATTTTACTTGTTGGACCGGCATACCACCACAAGAATTAAGTGACCACAAAGAAAAAGTACTAGCTAAGGCTAGTGAGATGCAAAAACAAGAAGGAAAGTTAATATTAAAAAAGTTAGCTTCAGATGAATTTACAATACCACAAATTAAAAACCAAATTAGAAAAATAACATCAGAAGGAGTTAAATTAGATATTGTGGTTTTAGATTATATTGATTGTGTTATACCAGATAAAAGTTATAATGATGAATGGAAAGGTGAGGGTTCTGTCATGAGAAAATTTGAAGGTATGTGCCATGAGTTAAATTTAGTGGGTTGGACAGCCGCACAAGGTAATAGGTCGTCGATATCTTCCGAGGTGGTAACTACAGACCAAATGGGTGGGTCAATTAAAAAAGCCCAAGTTGGTCACGTAATAATCTCGATAGCGAAATCGTTACAACAAAAAGAACTTGGACTAGCTACAATTGCTATAACAAAATCTAGGTTAGGTCAGGATGGTATTATATTTGAAAACTGTACATTTAATAATTCCACCTTAGAAATAGACACACAATCAACACAAACTTTCTTAGGTTTCGAGGAAGACAAAACACAAAGAAACCACAAAAGAGTGATGGACGCTCTAGAAAAAAGAGAAAAAACAATAAATAAAATAAAATAAAAATATGGAAATTTCTAACAAAATTTTATCAGACATTACGGTGTATATGAAATACGCAAAATACCTACCAACCCTAGAGAGAAGAGAAACTTGGGAAGAATTAGTAAGTAGGAATAAAAACATGCATATAAAAACGTACCCACATTTAATAGATGAGATAGAAGAAAAATACAAATTAGTGTACGATAAGAAAGTATTACCTTCAATGAGGTCTATGCAATTTGGTGGTAAACCTATTGAAATATCACCTAATAGGATTTATAATTGTGCTTACCTACCTATTGACCATGTTGATTCATTTTCAGAAACAATGTTTCTATTATTAGGTGGTACGGGAGTAGGTTATTCAGTACAAAAACATCACGTATCTAAACTACCGATGATACAAAAGCCCTACCCAAAAAGAAAAAGAAGGTTTTTAATTGGAGACTCAATTGAAGGTTGGGCAGATTCGATTAAAGTTTTAATGAAATCGTATATGAATGGTGGGGGTAGTAGAGTAGAATTTGATTATACAGATATTAGAGCAAAAGGTGCGAGGTTAATAACTTCAGGGGGTAAAGCACCAGGACCCCAACCACTAAAAGAATGTTTGGTTAAGATTGAAGGCATATTAGAGGAAAAAGAAAATGGGGAACACTTAACCACACTTGAGGTACATGATATTGTATGTTATATAGCAGATGCTGTACTAGCGGGTGGAATTAGAAGAGCGGCTTTAATTAGTCTATTTAGTGCTGATGACGAACAAATGATTGGTTGTAAAGCTGGTAATTGGTGGGAATTGAACCCACAAAGAGGTAGAGCAAACAACTCAGCATGTTTAATGAGACATAAAATCACTAAAGAATTTTTTATGAATTTATGGAAGAGAGTTGAACTATCAAATTCGGGAGAACCTGGAATATATCTAAATAATGATAAAGATTGGGGAACTAATCCATGTTGTGAGATTGCATTAAGACCATACCAATTCTGTAACCTATGTGAAGTTAATGTTTCTAATATAGAATCACAAGAAGATTTGAATGAGAGAGTAAAAACAGCCGCGTTTATAGGAACACTACAAGCGGGGTATACATCATTTCATTATTTAAGAGAAATATGGCAAGAAACTACTGAGAAAGACGCACTTATTGGGGTATCAATGACCGGTATAGGGTCTGGTAAAGTTTTAAATTATGACACTAAAAAAGCAGCAAGTCTAGTTAAAAGAGAAAATACCAGAGTCGCTAAACTTCTAAACATAAACCAAGCTGCTAGAACAACCACAGTTAAACCAGCAGGAACCACATCTTTAACATTAGGAACTTCATCAGGTATTCATGCATGGCATAACGATTATTATATTCGTAGAGTTAGAGTTGGTAAGAATGAAGCTATTTACACATATCTAAACTTAAACCATCCGGAACTAGTAGAAGACGAATACTTCAGACCACATGATACAGCAGTAATACAAGTACCTCAAAAAGCCCCATCAGGAGCTATTATGAGAACTGAATCACCGTTTGACTTATTAGAGAGGGTTAAAAAAATTGCAACTGAATGGGTTAGAAGTGGACATAGAAAGGGTTCAAATTCCCACAATGTTTCGGCTACAGTTTCCTTAAAAGACGATGAATGGGATTTAGCTGGAGAATGGATGTGGGAAAATAGAAATCACTATAATGGGTTGGCGGTATTACCATATAATGGAGGTACGTACACACAAGCACCGTTTGAAGATATTACTGAAGAAAGGTATTATGAAATGATGAAAGTTTTAAACGATGTTAACCTATCTAATGTTATTGAATTGGACGATAATACTGATTTATCTGGTGAGTTAGCTTGTGCAGGTGGTGTTTGTGAGTTAGATGTTGATTTAAAATCTTTAAATGTTACTAGTGAAACACAGTTATAGTGAAAATAGTGAACAATTTAATAGGTTACAAGACGGAGATTTTTATTTAGAAAATGGTAAAATGGTTTTAACAGAAAAATACCACATAAAAAGAGGTAGTTGTTGTGGGTCTGGCTGTAAACACTGCCCTTTTTGGCCACAACATCTTAAGTTAAACAAAGAACTTAGGGGTGATATTTATAATAATAATGAAAACACTAATTAAAAAAATATTAAGAGAAGAAGTTTCTTGGCAAACAAGTGATGATGATAAATGGGATGGTTTAGAAAAAGACCTAAGATACGTTGTTGACCGATTAATTGAACGACATAAAGATAGTTGGGGTGGTGACCAGTACGCGTTGATGGGGGCTATCGAACAAGTATTAGATGGGATGTTCCAGAAAGTCGATAGATAAACCAAAGTAAAGTATTTATTTAATATGACAATAATAGCAAGAGAAAGGTATGGTGTATCATTTCCATTCCAAGATAGTGAAAGTGGGTTGTTTCTTAAAACAACAGATACTTTACCGGAAGAGGTAAAAGCTAACCTAATCCACCTTATATTAACCAGAAAAGGTACTAGGTATTTTTTACCAGATTTTGGAACTGGACTATACGAATATATATTCGACCAAATGGATAAATCAACATTTGCCGCTATAGATTCTGAACTAAGAGATACAATAAAAAAGTACATACCAAATGTAGTAGTAAACGAAATTAAAATAGAAACATTAGAAGATATTAGGGAACAAGAAAAAGAATTAAATAATTCTAACCACCCTTCCATATCAGCACAAAATAGTACACTAGATAATGATTTAGATGATAGGATTTATAGGATGGCTGGTGATGGTACTGAAGAATACACAGCTAAAATATTTATAGACTATACAATAAAAGACGATGTGTTTGGGACAAGAGATTTCATAATTATTAATTTATAGAATGGCAAGCAAAAAAATATCATATACAGAAAGGGATTTTCTAGGGTTAAGAAATGAATTACTAAGGTTAACTAATACGTACTATCCGGACCTAATACAGAACTCTAACGATTCCTCGATATATTCAGTTTTTTTAGATTTAAATGCCGCTGTAGCTGATAATTTACATTTTAGTATTGATAGGACGTTACAAGAAACAGTATTAGACTCAGCACAAGAAAGAAGTTCTTTATTTAATATAGCTAGGACTTATGGTTTAAAAATACCAGGAAATAGACCATCTATAACACTATGTGATTTTTCAATAATAGTACCAGTAAGAGGGGATAAAGAAGATGATAGGTATTTGGGGTTTTTAAGAAGAGGAGCTCAAGTAAGGGGTGGTGGTCAGATATTTGAATTGATTAACGATTGTGACTTTTCCTCACCCTATTCCTCAGAAGGAACCCCAAACAGAACAAAAATACCAAATCTTGACGGTAGAGGGATTATCCAAAATTACACAATAACAAAAAGGGAAGTGATTGTTAATGGTGTTACTAAAGTATTTAAAAAAGAAATAACAGATATTGATAGTAAACCATTCGCTAAGGTGTTTTTACCGGAAAGGAATGTTTTAGGGGTTACGTCAGTAATTGAAAAAAATGGACTTAGTTACACGACACTACCATCCAACCTAGAATTTATAAACGCTAAAAATGATAAATGGTACGAAGTAAATGCTTTAGCTGAGTCTGAAATATTTGAAATAGACCCAGCTATACCAGCGGACAGACCCGGAATGAAGTCCGGTAAATACATATTAACTGAAAATAGGTTTATTACCGAATTTACGCCTGAAGGGTTTTTCTTTTTAACATTCGGTAACGGTAATAATAAATCACAAAACCTACTAAATGATTTTGCGAAATATGGTGTGAAAGTAAACCTTAATAAATTCGTAAATAACATATCTTTAGGTTCTGTAGTCAGACCTAACACAACACTATTCATTCAATACAGGGTTGGTGGGGGTAAAGCGTCTAACCTGGGAGCTGGAGCTATAAATTCGTTAGGGGTTTTAGATTTTGTAGTTTCTGGGCCGGTTACTAGTATTAATAGTAGTGTTAGAAATAGTTTGAAGGTTAATAACGTTACATCAGCTATTGGTGGTGACGAACAGATGTCCACGGAAGAAATTAGAAATTATATAGCGTTTAATTTCTCAGCACAAAATAGAGCGGTAACTATTAACGATTATGTTAATAAAATAAGAACAATGCCCTCACAGTATGGGGCCGCAGCAAAGGTTGGTGTTACAGAAATAGAAAATAAGGTTAAAGTTAGTATATTATCGTACACACCCGACGGAGCTCTGTCATCAAGTGTAAGTTCAACCCTAAAAAATAATATATCCGAATACCTTTCCAACTATAGAATGATAAACGATTATATAGAAATATCTTCTGCCAATGTAATTGATTTAGGTTTGGAGTTAGACATTGTCATAACAAATAACGCCAACCAAGGAGAGATAGTTGGTAACGTTATTAATAAAATTACCCAATTCTTTAACGTTGACGCCCATGAAATGGGTGAGACGATTAGTTTAAGTGAGGTATATGGGGAAGTATCAAAACAAGACGGGGTGTTAAATGTTATAGATGTAAGAGTATATAATAATACGGGTGACGGATATTCAAACTCAAAAACAAGTCAACCAACTACAAGTAACAATAAAATAGTAACCACAGACCAAGCACTATTTTTCCTACCAGACGAAATTCCACAAATAAGATATCCTGATGTTGATGTGAGAGTTAGAGTTAAACAAATATCCAGACCAAACATATCCTAATTATTTACATAATTTAATATACTACCTATTTTTGATTTTAGAATAAGTAGTATTTATTATATAAAGAGATTTTATGCCAAAAAATTTAAGGATTAGGACAGAAATCGGTGTCGATAAAGAAGTGACGTTGGATTTAAGTCAAGATTTCGACATGTTAGAGATATTAAGTCTTCAACTACACCAAACCGACGTATACCCAAGAAATTGTGCTGATTTTGGTGTTATCGCTGGTAGAGTGATTGTTAACGGTGGTTTTGGGATACCTAACGCGAAGGTGTCTGTTTTTATACCTTTGGATAAGGTAGACGCTGAAAATGAGGTAGTACGGTCAATATACCCATACAAAAATCAAAACAATAGAAACGAAAAAGGTTATAGGTATAACCTATTATCGTCCACAGCAAACTATACAGGACACATACCGACAGGTAGTTTCCCAGAGAAGTCGGAAGTATTCCACAACCCAGACATGGAATATGTTTATAACAAATATTATAAATTTACAGTTAAAACTAACGAAAGTGGTGATTTTATGATTTATGGGGTCCCTGTTGGTGACCACACTGTGATTATGAATGTTGATTTGTCTGATATTGGTTGTTTTTCTATGGTGCCGGAAGATTTTAAATTACAAGGTGAACCGTCCTCATCTTTTAATGGAGCCAGATTCAAAAGCTCAACAAACATTGATAAGTTACCACAAATTGTCACCATGTCAAAATTTATAGATGTTAGACCTTTTTGGGGTGATGAGGAAAGTGGGTGTGGTGCGGCAATAACTAGGACTGATTTTGATTTGAGAGAAATGGGGGTTGAGGTAAAACCAACTGCTGTATTTATGGGTTCACTAGGTACGGACCAAGCTAAAATGTCTGTAAATAAAAACTGTAGACCTAGAGCAAAAATGGGTGAATTGTGTTCGTTGGTTCCAGCACCAGGAACAATAGAATCTATTAGGTTTACGCCATTTTTTAAACAAGAAGAAGACCCAGATAATTTGGGTTCTGGGGTAAAAACGATACCAGTCCTACAGAGATTTGATATTGATGGTGGTCACAACATAGATGATAATGGAGCTTTCCTAATCAACATACCTATGAACCTAGATTATGTTATAACAAATGAATTTGGTGAACGAACATTTTCACAAGACCCAAGTAAAGGAGTACCTACAAAAGCAAAACATAGATTTAGAATTAAACCAGAAGAAACGGTTGGTAGTTCTAGACAAAGAAGGAGAGGTGCGTTCCTAGTACCAAATATTAAAGAATACAATAGTGATATAAATGGTAATTATGGTGGTGTGGATAAAGATTCGTACGCCTTCTCGATAGATTATTGGAAATACCCTAACCCATCAATTAACACTGGAGAAATTATAGCATGTAAAGATTATTTTTATGAATTCTCATATAGTAAGGTGTATACTGTTAGTCAGTTTCATAATCATTGGAAACATAGAAGGAAAGATGGTTTTATAGGTGTAAAAGAAATCGCTCCTAGAGAAGAGAAATCCTGTGACGGACAAGCAAATCCTTTCCCAACGAACAGTGCAAACAAAAACATAAACTTTAACATAGTCCTTAGCCAGTTTTTAACTAGGATGTTGCAAGTAATCTATACTTTGATTTATACGATTATGGCGTTAGTTTGTACTATTGTTGAATTTATATTGGGGTTTATTACTTGGATTAAAAATGTCATTAATTCGGCTTTATGTACCATGTGTAAATGGATTTATTGGAGGACTGGTCCGAGGGATAAACACTGCAGGTGTGGTACCTGTCCTTGCTCGAAGAAGGACGAAGAAGCTAAAAAATGTAAGGATATATTTGGGTGTATGTTTTTGAGAGTTACAAAATATCCAGAATGTGATAAATGTGGTTGTTTTAGTGCCGCTAATGGTGGTGGTTGTGGTGAATGTACAGGTTGGTGTGACGAATTAAATGGTGCTGGAGGTGGTGGTGGTGATAGCACAGCGGAAGGTAACGATTTTTTAAATTGTGCCAGTCCCAACGACCCGTCAATGAGATTAGAAGACGGATGTTACTCAATCCCTTTTATGACACTAGCTGAATCATTTGCACCTTCTGGTGCTCAGTGGGGTGGTAGTGTAACCCCTATAGAAAGTATAGGTAATTGGAGGAAGAGAGAAAATGTGTTTAGAGCTATGTGTGATGGTCTAATGAATTATTTTTGGGGTAATAACTGGGTTGGTGGGTTTTTATACGCGTTCCAATTCAAAGCAAAACTAAAACCGAACGAAGATTACCAAAACGGATATAAAGTTAAACATTGTGGTGAGGTTGTGTTTTTTCATAGTGATGACCAAGAGTTTTACTATAGGTCAACACCATACAGTTCAAGTTCGGGTACGTTTATAGGTGATAATGACTCAGCTTTAAGAAGTAATGTTAGAGCGGAGGGTGGTAATGAGAGAAATTTACACTTTCCAACAACAATAATGGACTTAGGTCCCGTAATAGAAAATATAAGTGAAATATGCACAGAAAAGGGGTATAGGGAAGGTTGTTCTGTTTCGGATGAAATTGGTGTGACAACATTTAGTCCGATAGGGGAATTTATGTGGGATGCTGTCAATGAAGTGGTTAATTTTAATGAAGGTTTTACCGAAAAAGTTTCCTTGAGGACGTTCTTCCAACGTGATGAAGTTGGCCCTGGAAGACAAAGAGAATTAAATGGTGGCATGGCTACCATAATATCACAACTTTCAGAAGTTGGTATTACCGATTATGCACCACCTGGTGAAATAGAAGTTGAAATTTTTGGGACACAGGATATGGTAAGTATGTTATGGTTTACCGTAGATACCTTAGCTTGGGAATATATGCCACCAGGAGCGTTAACCAAACCAAACGGGACGTATACTATGTGGGAAGCGGCTTGGCCTAGTACTGTTAACCCAGGTGGTGGACCACCAACAAATTCAATAATTTATGGCACACCATGGGGTGGAGCTGGAGAATCTTTTTATTATAAGTATTCTGTGAGTGTACCAGGTAATTCTGGTCAGTCAGATGATAGTGTAACACTAACTCCCTTATTGGAAAAAGATAGTGGGGTTTTACAATCTGGTTCGGATGTTAGAGAATGTATTGTTGAAATACTAGACCAAACATCACAAGTCGTACCATTCTACGTTTGGGATAAAAATGGTGGTGGGTATGGGACTAACCAATACACAGATTCTGAATGGGTGACGGGGTCCGGTGAAATAGCCTATGGGAATATACAAGATTTAACCACTTGGAGAGCTACAATAAACAGTTCGGTAATCAATTTACCCACCACACCAATTACAGCTTCACAATCTAGTAGGTATATAGCACCTGGTGTGGGTTATCACTATTATTTTGGTTTGATACCGGGAGCAACATCGTACGATACATTTATTGAAAAATACGTACCTAAACCAATGACTGAAGAAGAATTATTACTTCTAGCTGGTAGTTAAAAAAATTTTAAATGGGATATCAAGAAACTATTAGGATAGTTAGGGGTTCACAAAAATATGTTGGTTCACAAGATAAGGATTTATTTATACCTTATAGTTTAGAGAACAGTACTAGGACTATGATTGAAGGTGATAGAAATTTAGTACTAAACCTACAAGACCAATATTTTAGAGAAAGAGAAGACTCCAACATCTACAGGTTGTATGGTAAACTAAAACCGATGGTTGAAAACATCATTTCCGGTTGTACTTACGACCCTATTTTTATGTCGAATAACCTGTACTACGACCCAATACCACTATCGGATGGGGATAGTGTTGCTTGTGGGTACCCATCCGCGGACTTTTTTAAATTTTTAACATATACCGGTCTTACTTCAGCACATATGTATTCTGAATTAGAGTCTACAAGAGAGAATTGGTATATATGTCAATCCTACGTGGATAGTCATAATAATCAGATACCCATGGAGTATTATTATGATAAAGAAACAACCGGACTAGAGAAGGGGGTTTCTTTTATGGCTAGTGATGGGATACCATTTTACGTAAAAAATGTGAAAATTCAGGGTAAATCTGCCTTACAACTGGTATGCCCAGTTGACCACGGATTAAATATGGGTGAATATATAATATTACAAAATACAGTTTCGGTTGTTAGTATAAACAGTGGTTTAGTAACAACAATAAATAATAGTAACGAACTACCGGTTTTTTCTTTAGGTGACCAAACTTATGGGTCTGAAAGTAAATTAATAAATATTATTTTAAATGGGCAATCACAAATATTTAACGATGGTGATGTTGGTGTGTTTTTGAGGTTAATAGACCCACAAAATAGAACAGAAACCACTTCACAATACTACGTACATAACCATAGAATCATATCGACACCAGAAAATTATGAATTAGATAATTGTGCTTTCGAAAGCAGCCTGTATTCTAAAAAATTCAAGTCATTTCAAGCTAACAACTCACCAACAAACGGTGTAGACCACACAGTAATAAAAGAAGATACTAATTCCTATTTGTGGAATTTTAATAATGATTTAGATACCAGTGACTATAACGATAATTTGGGTAGACCGTTGAGTGATTTATATTTAAGTGTTTTTGCTGTAAACGAATCATTCTTATGGAAAACAAAAACTGGTGGTAATTGTGCTGGTTTAGGTTGGTCATGGAATTTTAAACCTGACGGTAAGGTTGACCCATACCCCAATACAATCACAGAAAGTAACTTATTAACACCCTATAACCTACCACAAAGTGGTGATACGTTTACTGGGGCTTTTGTAGAATATAATCAGTGGGAGTTAGGAGAAAGAATAATATCAGAATCTTACCACAAACTAACATTTAATGATATTGAAACTAATGGTATGTTATTCTTTGACCCCGGTGTGGACTTTTCTACGTTTAGTGAAATTAAAGGTGGGTATAAGTACCAACCTCACCACAGGATACCCATCTTAGAAAAATCAAACACTATATCGGTTAGTAAAAATTACCAACTAGTCCCAGAGTACGCGACATTCTCAACATATGAAGAGTTGTGGAGGTGGAGGGATACATTACCAATCGGGTTTTTTGAGACACAAATTAATGGGGTAGATTACCCATTCGTAAATGGTGCACATTATCCATACACAACAATAGACTTTAAAATCGTACCGATAGTTATAGATAAAGACTACGTACCTAAACCCATAATACAACTACCAACGATAGATGACTGTGAATAGAATAAAAATAAAAACTGGTGGTGGTGATAATGTAATAACAGTACCTTTTGCTACTGATTTTGACGAATCTTTAGGCAGAGAGCAGTTAGTCAATTTGTATGAAAGAGCAGAAATGCAGGATAATGTAAACATCACTCAAGACTTTGAAACTACTAGATATTCCCCCGATACCACACACACAGATAAACATATTTTTTACGACATACAATTTAATATGTGTGGTACAACTAGTGGTCAAATTACAGATTACATACCAGACTATATGGCGGTTGGTATTTCACACAAAGACGTCGTCGAACGAAACTCTAACTTTATAAAAAGTTTTTTTAAATTTGATTTTTACGACACCCCAAACCCCCAAACACAAAGATTGTATTTTTCAGTTGTAAACCCGACAAATAACGGTAAATCATTTGTGAAGGGGGGTCCGTATGATTGGAATTTACAAATAAGTAATAACCCATTAAACATTAATTATGATAATATATCATATTTAGAAGCTGAACTAAAGGATTTAAATTCCACATCACCAACAGGACCACCATACTATTATGATAAGGTAGAGTCTTCAATGTTTGAATTTTCTTCTGTTGGTAAATTATCTGAAAATTATTACATAAATTGGTTAAAAAATAGAGATTTGGTACCTTATAATGTGTTTTATATGAGTTGTAAGTTTTTTAATGCTGAAACAGGAAAAACCCACAAATTTATAAATAAGGTACAACCAAACAATACTTATAATATTAACACACCAGACTACTATTACTACCAAATGATATTAGACCCGATAAATTTTACTTACGTTTTTAACGAATTTGATTTAACAACATATAGTGGTAATGACGGTATTGGACCACAAGTTGGTTCTAGTATGGGTACGTCAATAAAATTTTACGAATACGTTAACCCATAATGGACATTTATAAATATAAAATATGGACTGGATACATACCAGGAGTTTACACTGAAGGTTGTAATACACCAGAGTGTGTTAGAGCCAAGGGTAAAAAAACTGTACTAAAATCCAGTACCACAACTATCGAAGATAATAAAGTATTTGAGATAAATAATAATGCTTTACAAGGTCTAACAACTCAACCAACAATACCAAATTACGATTGTTCACGTTGTAGAAAAAGTAAAAACTACTATGAAAACTGCCAAGCGTGTTTAAATGGGTACCCAAACGAATGCTGTCAAAATGGTGAAAATTGTTGTCCAGACGCGGAGCAATTATGTGAGGATTTTTGGTCCTTAGATAAATGTAAGGTTGCAGAATTTTGTAAGAAGTGTGAAAATGAAAAGTGGGATACTAAGACCGTCGAATTTCCGTTTAGACAAAAGATATATAATAAAAAATACGACAGTAATCAACAGAGGGATGAGTGTGCTTGTTGTAATAGATATGGTAGAGATAATATGAACAGTAGCCTACCTATATTCTTAGACCATGATTTTAATGATATGGGTGTGTATAGTTTATGGGATGGTGATGTGTTACAAAAAGATAGTTTTTCTAACTTCTTACTGACAGCTGACACAACTAACCCATACCTTATTAGTATAACTAATACGACAGAATTCGAGTTTTTCAAATACCTGAACGGTGTTGAGTACTTCATAAATTGGGGTGACGGTAATAGTATAGCTTTAAATTTTCCAACCACAACATCAACCAACACATACATAAACCCAGGAAACTATGAAGTGACAATACAGATGTCCGCACCATGGGGTGTAACTTCTATGGTTAAAAACATTGTGATACCTTCGGTAACCTCGGACATTCTTTGGTCTACCATTGTAAATACAGGACAAACATATACGTGGATTCCGGTAAATGGTGGTCCTGTGGCCAGTATGGATTATAACGAATCCGAATGGGGTCCGTTAGATTCTGGGATGGGCATTAATGACTATATAACTTCTAATTGGACAACTACGCCATACACAATACAAGGTATTACACAAAGTATGTTATCGTCGTTCCAAACATATAACAACACAACAAACTCAGCTTTCCTACCGGTAGGTTATAGTGAAGGCCCATCATTTATCGTACCTATTGGTGGACAAATAGAATTACCAGATGGTACTATTTCTAATAATTTAACTGGTTGGATTTCTAACGCTACCTCCACGTATACAGCATACACCATTACTAATGGTACGGAGGTTTACGATATGTTTGATTATGAAAATGGTACGACACTTTTTGATGTTAAAGGGTTTGGGCTAAACGATGAAGATTTATTAACTAGAGAATGTGGTATGGGCATACAAACAAGTTGTGACTTATGTTATGGTACCCAATCGTACTACATCAACCCAACTTACTCCACACAAAATGTTATAGTTAACAAGGGTGAGTGGGATTTTGATGATGAATATATACCAGGTGATTTTGTTTATTATGATGGTTGTTGTTTTTTCGTTATTAGTATAAATTCTGGTAATGAACCAGATAAAAACGATAATAACTCTAGTTTTTGGAGACTTTGTCAAGGTTCGTGTACCACACCTAACAATTTAGAATCTAGATATAATTGTGTTGGTGGTGTTTGTGTTGCTATATTACCATCTAGTAATTACTATAATACAGCAACCTATGTCGGTAACCCACCCACAACATCCAACGCACAAATAGAGTGCCAAAGTAATTGTGTACCAATAATAGGTCAAGACATCCATTATGAATGTAACAACGGTACGTGTTTACCTATATCACCATCTAATATGTTTTACAATTCATTATTTGGTCCTAATGGTGGTACTATGTACTCAGGACCAACTGCTTTTCTTGATTGTGATTCATCGTGTATATCAACTAACGACAGACATAATTGTGAAAATGGTCTTTGTGTTCCAAGTGTGTCAGGTTTCTTCGCCGACTACACAACCTGTTACTCCCAATGTAGTAACCTACCTGATTTAGATTGGTGGTGTATGACCGACGCCTGCACATCAAACGTACAAGGTACGGGACAACCAGTTGGTGCTACAAACACTACCCCCTTTACAACATTTGGTGATTGTAATATTAATTGTGGTAATATAGTTTTAACATATAGGTGTGTTTGTCAAACTAATGAGTCTTCACCTGGTGTTACTGTAGATAGTGAAGTAAATTTAGGTTCTGGTGATTATGGTGGACAAACTTGTCAGGCAATAACTGACACTAGTAATCCCGGTCCTTTTATGGATAGAGCGACTTGTGAAGAAAGTTGTTTATCTTGGGATTGTAGTAATAGTGATGGTTCATGTTCACCTAAAAATGTTTCTGGTACTATACAAGCTGACGGAACAATACCAGGAAATTTTTGTTCAGATTTTGATATTACAAATGGTGGTTTGGTAATGCCATTACTAGCTAGTACAATAGACATTAAAGGTTGTGAAGATAATTGTTTTGAACCAAGTTATCATGTTTGTATAGCTGGTGTTTGTACGTTCGTGGGTGTGTCTACAAACGCTGTAACTCCAGTAAACCCAACACAAGAAACGTACACACAAACCCAAGGAGGATTCAATTCAACCCAAATAAATTATTCAAACGCTATCTATTACGCTTACGCTGGTGGTAGTGAAGCAGACTGTTATATGAGTTCAGGTGCTGGTGGTGGTGGGTGTTCAACTTGTGATAGTAACCCCAGCCCAGCTTATCCATTACATATATACGACCCAGGCCTTCCAAATGGGTACCAACCATATGACGCTGTCATCACCTTACCAGCTGGTGCAGCGACAGTAAATCAAGACTATAAATATTGGTATAATCCAGCACCCGTGTGTGACCCAGGGTATGGTTTGGTAGGATTGACTGACTGTGGTGACCCGGGTGTGATAAACGATTGTGAAGACTTTAATATAAATCCAACAGGTACACACCCATGTACAGCTATTAGTACTAATTTCGGAACACCGATTCTTTGTAATAACCCACCATACACCATAAGCCCACCTATATTCCCACAACAAAGTAGGTTACAATCACAAACTTGTTGGGAACCGTGTGGTCTATAAACGATAAATGAATAAAAAAATATAAATATGGGAGCGTGGAATTCAGTAAACTTTGATTATGTGGGTAACGGTAATATTGGGGATGATAAAGCTGTTATAGTTAGATTTAAACCAAAAAACTGTGCTATGTATGTTAGTAGTGGTCCCGGTTGTAATGTGGTGAGTGTACCACCAGGGTTTCCACCAGGTAGTTGGACTGACTTTACTGGGTGTCATTGTGAAAGTGGTGGTTGTAGTTGGGATACCACCACCATGGGTTGTGTCGCACTTCACAATTCTATGTTTATCCCTGGTGGTGAATATTACGGAACCATACCAGCTGGGGGTGGTCCAGGATTTTCTATAGGTGACCATCTAGTGGTGTCCGACGTATTTGGTAATGGTGATGTTAATGGGTGTTTCGAAATTGTTAATATTGTTACCTCGGAAAGTGATTGGAATAATCAGAGCACCTCATGTCCTAGCGACTTTGACGATGGTCAAGGTGGAAATAACCCCTATATTGGTTGTCCTTGTGCAGTACCAAACACTGACTTATTAGTAAGTTCCCTATCTGTAAACCCTCAAGTAGTAGTTACAACTAATTGTCAGGATTGTGTAAACCACATACTAGGTTGTACAGATGCAACGGCATCAAATTACGACCCAACTGCCACTTTACCTGATGGTAGTTGTTATCATATAGGGTGTCCTTTTAGTAGTGCTGACAATTATAACGCGGCCTATAGTGATGGTTGTGGTACACCACCAGACCCACTTGATGGTTCTTGTTGTGATTATAAAGGTTGTAATGATGCTATGGCACTAAATAACCAAAAAGATTGTCTAGGTAATGACGCGATACCAACTAGTGGGGGTAACTTAATTACGGATAACACTTGTTGTTACTATGGAGGTTGTACAGATTCAGATGCTGATAATTATGATGGGAGTGCTAATGGTTGTTATTGGCCGGTGATACCAGGAGGAGCTCTTTGGAATGATTGTTGTGATTATAAAGGTTGTACAGACGTTACCGCGGACAATTACGCTATGGACTGTACACAAATTTACAATGTTTGGTCAACTAAAGGTAAATTACCGACAATAGATTGTAATTGTGTGTATACGGTTGAGGGGTGTATGGATGATGGGTGTTGTGTGGCGACAAGTCCAGACCCAATGTACACATCTGGTAATTGTCCTAACGGTACACATTTATGTCCACAAACCCCCGGTGGGTTATCTTACGATAGTTCGTTCCCGTCAGGGTGTGTACCAGGTATTAATTGTCAACAATCCACCAACTATGACCCAGCAGCTCAAGAACAATCAACAGCACCAACTACTTGTACGTACCCAGTAAATGGTGTTAACGGATACGTATGTCAACTTAATTCAAATACTTCACTTAATGAGTGTGTGGATATGTATGCAGCTGGAGTTCAAACAGCGACCTACCCATGTACAGACGCACCTTCGTGTGTTATAGCTTTACAAAGTTGTCAATCTGTTTGTACTAACTTAGTCTTAGATGACTGTTCAGTTTTTTTTAATGATAGAGAAGGTAGAGTTTATTCGTACGACCCAACAAACCCAGATACGATGACTTTCCTATTCCAAGAAGAACAATTTAACGAAGAGGTTTTGGGTTATGGTACCGGTTCTTATGATATAGCAAACACAGAAAATAAATTATGGTTGTATAGTTGTCATGTTGTTGATGCTACAGGAAGTTTACTATATTCCACTGATGGTACTACACCGTTAGGTATTATAAAAGAATATGATATAGATTTTACCGGACCAACATTTACAGTTGGGGGTATAGCTATCGGACTAACACCACTAAACCCACCAGCAACAGTTATAGATATATCCACAATTTGTCAAACAGAAGGTTATGACCCTGGATTAGCTGGTGGTGGTACAACACCAAACGGATTTATGACTTTAGGTGCGGGTATGGCAGCTAAAAATGATACTGAGATTGTATTTGCTGGTGAAAAGATTCTAAATTTAGACGTAACCAACCCAGTTAGTCCAGTAGTTACAGAAATGTTTTCTTTACCTAGTCCATCCTACCCATCTATAGATGGTGTTAGTGGTGCACAAGGAAGGTGTACTGGTGATATTTTAATAGACCCGATAACAAATAATTTAATAGTAAATTATTCTGACGAATTACTAAGTGGACCAAATGGAGGTTGGAATGGTAAGATAGGTAAATTCTCCAATGGTGGTGGGGGAGCACCAATGGGTTACTACAGTGGTGCGATAACTAATTGGACGGAAACGACAGTACAATCATACCCACTACACCCATATTTATTCGGTACTTTTAGATACTACGCTAACGGTAATTGGTACGCTGTAGAATTTGTACCCGGCACAGGACAGGCAAACGTATATGTTTTTAGTGATGTAAACACCTTAGCTATAGATTTTTCATCACCAATAAACACTGTGGGTCTGTTAGAAACGATTGATTATACACCATACCCATCGATAGGTGACCCAAACCCAGTATATGGAGCTTCTCAGAGACCTGGATGTTTTACAATAACAAACGATGATGGTTGTACAGACCCATTAGCTTTAAATTACGACCCAAACGCGACAGCAGATGATGGGTCGTGTATTTACCCTGTAGAAAGGATAAAAAATTGTCTACCAAGACTAACCAAAGAAGAGTTTTTGATGAATGTTTCACAAAAACCAGAAACTCGCTCCGATGTATTTATTGAGAGAGGAAAAGTTTCCGTTTTCGAGAGACCTCAGAGACTATCACAAATATCCACAATAGGTGAATTAGAAATTCATGGTTACGGATATTATAATATTATAACACAAGACTAAAGAATATGGCATTAGGAAATTATGGAATCAAAAGACCGGCAGATGTTTCACCAGAAGATGTGGAAATCATTTACCACTACCAACCGAATAGAGATATTACGACTAATTTTACGTTAGGTAAATTATCTTCCTCACAAGTATTAAGACCTTATTTACACAACAACAATACAGCGATTAATGGTAATAATAACGCGGGTACCGAAATATTAGGTGGTTTATATAACCTAACATTACCATCTACGGTTTTCAGTTCTAAAGGCATCTACACTGTGTATATTAGGCCAGTTGAAATCAGAACTAAAATATTAGATTGTGGTATATTAGCAGCACTACCAAATGTCAAAGGGATTGTTATTGACATCAACCAAGTTCCGGTAGCTTACAGAAATAGATTTACCAATAATGGTTTGGTTGGGTATAGGGTTGAGTACTTAAACAAACCACAGTCAGCTGGTGGTTCTGGTACAAAAATACCTAACTTCTTTAGGGTAGTAACATCAAGTTTCTATTGTGAAAGAGTACCTAACGACCAATCAAGCCCAAATAAAGTTTCACCAAGATATGTTTATACGGACTCACCTACAGGTCTTATATTTTGTACTGTATCACCTAGTAGTGCACCGACAAACCAACCAAACGCTATACCCTTTATTGGTAGTGCTAACCAAGATATTATAGTTACAAATACATACTTTAACCCTGTAGTGTTAGATATTGAAATGGTAGACCACGATTTTGAAACTTTAGCGATTGGACTTTACGGTAATCAGACTAAATCTATTGATGATGGTGTGTATACATTGTACGATTTATCCGGACAAAATAATATTTATAAACAATATAATTTATTTGAAATAAGAGATAATTTTGATGAAAGTTTATTTGAGGTTAGACAAGATAGGGGTAACCAGATAGATTTCACTAAACAATTTAGTACAATTATTAACCCATAATGGCAAAAAAATTCTATTACCCACCATCACCAGGAAATGGTTCAGGGACATTTAGTGATAACTTAGTAGGTTTACAATTTACTCAAGGGTCACCACAAATGACTCTGGGTAATTTTTCTATTACCGATAGTTCTCGTGAAAAAAATAATAGGGATTTTAGTTTTGGTGGGTTTTCTGGCCCTATAACATTAGAACAATTAAGTGGTGGTGATATTGAACTAACACAAGTAAATTTAAATAATAGTTTATTAGTAACATTTAACTATGATGATAGTGATGTTAGTAAATTTGTTTTGTATGGTTCGTTAAAAGAGAGGTTGAGGGTGTCTGTACAACAAATTGTTAATTTCTTTCCAGCTGCGTTATATTGTAGTGGGGTAGAAGAAATTTTTAACACTACAGGGAATACCGTAGAAAACATAATGTACGATTCAGTATACGACAGAACAACACTAACAATATCAAAACATAAAATATCCAACCCATTTAACCTAGAAATTAGTACTGACGGTAATATATTACTAGATAATTCACTACAAATGGATTATGTGATAGACGACCCAACACATAACACACTTACAACACAATCTATACAAGCACAAACCGGTAAAATATCTAAATTAAGAAATTTTACTTTAGAACACAATAAATATGTTTTTAGTTTTAGTGGTAGTGGTGGTACTGAATATCCGATAGTTGATTATATAGCGGTGGACGATAACACCACAAATTTAAGTGTTGTGGTTTCAGGTAACCCATTCAATACAACAGCTACAACATCCACCAAAACCTTCTACCTAAAACCTAATAAATTTGAAGTACAGACACAATTTAATACATTCGGAACAGTAGAACGGTTCCTATTAAACCAAACAAGTGTCCCACAATATAAGGCAGAAATACAATTACCTAAATTATCGGAAAATGGGCAAAATTATGTAATAAAAGAAACTTTAATTTGGGAAAAACAAGATTTGTGGAATATAGATGTTAAAACACAAAAATACACCGACTACCTAAAAAAATTAGTTGAGATTGGGGAAGAACTAGATGGGTATAAAACCAACCTTATTTCTAGATTCCTAACCACTGGAGCTTTAAAAGATTTTGATAGTGGTGACAGGAAAGTAGAAAAAACATTACAGATATACGGTAGAAGTTTTGATGATGTAAAGAGGTTTATAGATGGTATAGCGTACATGAATAATGTGACCTACGATGGTAAAAATAACGTACCAAACCAGTTACTAAAGAATCTTGCTAAAATGTTGGGTTGGGAAACACCGTCCCCAACAACCAAAGAAAAATTCTTAGATACGGTATTAGATAGGTATGAACCCCAATACTCTGGTGAGTCTATAGGTGTGACACCAGCTGAATTAGATGTGGATATTTACAGAAGAATACTAATGAATACCGCCCATCTTTTTAAATCTAAGGGTACTAGGAAAGCTATAGAATTTTTATTCAGGTTTATAGGAGCTCCAGAAGCTTTAATAGAATTTAATGAGTACGTTGTGCTAGCTGACCGTAGAATTAAAATGGGTAGTCAAGGAAGGTTTGGTGGTGAAGGTAAGGTGTGTGAAAGGCTTACGTTTATGTGGCAAGAACTTTCATGTTCTGACGAAGGGGTAAGTACTTTAGTTAATACAACCTCTAATATGCGTGATGAACCTAGTTGTGCTGAACTAAAAGAGTATATGATAGAGAAGGGGTGTTTTGTTGATGGTAAAAATGGTTTTATTACAGAATTTGAAAAGATATCTGGTGGGGTTGTAACTCAGTCCCAATACGTATATGACCCAACAACACAAAATACGGTAATTAGTTCTTTTACACAAACACATGGGTTTAAACGTGAAGATTATCCGATAGATAGTGACGGTTATCCAACACAACCTAGAGAAACCAGTAATTATTATTTCCAGAGAGGTGCGGGATGGTTTGAACAAACAGATAAACATCATGGTGATACTATACTAGATTTAGAAAATTCTACATTTTCTGGGTGTTCACCTACAATAATAACAAAACTAAACCAATTTAGTTGGGGTGGGTTTTTCGGTAACCTACCACTAAATGTATCATCTAACGAACCCGGAGCTCCATACTTGGAAAGATTTAGAAAGTTTCCATATATGAATATGGGGTTTGGGTTAACACCAATAGTGGATGATAAAAAATCTTGGGTGGCAATAGACGAGAATAATAAAAATAGAAACTATAGTTTTGAAACTTTAAGGGGTTCGTCTTATTTTGTGGATAATGAAAAATTAGTAATTAATGTTAAAAATGTTGATATATTTTTAAATATAGGACAAGCTCTTGTATATGATTTTTGGCAACAATCTGTATTGAGTGGGTGTACGTTTAATGGAACCCCATTACCACCACCCTACCCACAAAAAGGTGGGGTTGACGATACGGTTACATTACTTAATGGCAAAAACTACTCTTTTAAGAATTTTACAAAGGTATTTTGGAGAACATTTATAAATGTAAAAAACAGACAAACTATTGATGATGGTAAGACTGGTGGGTACCCACTACTACAAAAACTATATATAGATTATTTATCACAAACTTGTGGTGACAACAACCAGTACACATACCAAAAAATGTTAGATTACGCACAAGATTTAGGTACGTACTGGATTAGGATAATAGAACAATTAGTACCAGCTACAACCTTATGGCAAGGTGGTTTAAAAACGGAAAACTCACTTTTTCACAGAGATAAGTTTACATACAAACACTACCCATACTACCCGTTAAGTGGTTTTACACCTACCCCAGACAATGGTTGTGTGTATGGGTGTACATCCCCCACAGCATTAAACTTTAGTCCATTAGCTACTTGTGATGATGGTTCTTGTGACTGGCCTGATGGTATTATAGCTGTTGTTAACCCAGCTAGTGGTATTTCTACTACCTGCGGGTGTATCAACACAGGTAGTGTTCAAAATATAATTGATGGTACTAACGAAAATGGAGAAACAATAATAGTACCAACCAAAACATGTCCATGCTGTACATTACCTGAAAATAGTATAGTTTTAGAAATGAGGACTGATAATGTAAGTTGTAAATCAACATGGCCTTCATTTGATGACTACCAAAAACCCAGTTCCACCAACAATGTGGGGGTTAATAATAGTATTAATCTAACCACATCTAAATTCACCAGTAATAATCCAGCAATTAATGGGGGGTATAACGTAATTAGTGTGATGAATAATAGTGTTATGTTTCGGGTAAAAAAAGGGTTAGCGTTAAGTAAAAATATTGAAGAACCGTGGGGGTTTAAATATAGATTAGAAAAAAAACAAAGGGGTTAATATGGAAGTTATTGAAAATAAAATAAAAAATAAAAAAAGTGTTAACTTAACTAAACAACTGGACATTAGAGAGTTGGTGGATTCTTTACAGGTAAAAGTGTACGCTACTGGGAAATATATAGGTAGGAACTTTAATAAGACATTATTCATAACTATGGATTATGATGTTAGTAGACCAGTTAATATGTATATGACCTATAAAGGCAAACATTTAATAGAAGCCTTTTTATATTTAAAATCTTCAGATTTTAGTAAAGGTGAAATTAAGTTAAGTAAACAAAGTTTTGAGTCAGATGTTATTATTAAACTAAACGTGGAAAATAATAGAACAGTATCACTAACTCAAGTAGGTAGTAAAAATAATAAATCTTTATTAACAACAAGAGAAATCTTTTCAGTGGGGAAAAATAGTGCCCTTAATAGGTTCAGTAGGGTTTTGGATAAAAAAGGTCATGCTTTAGAGATGGTAATACCAAACGTAAAAACCATACTATACGACAAACCAGAACAATCTGTGGGTATAAGTGGGCGTAGAAAGGATTCAATTTCCCTCGATGTTGCTCCTAGTTCGGAACCAACAAAACTAATTAATTTAGGTTTTGATGTTGATATAAAGGCTTTTAGTTTAACCGGACCATTAACCAGCCTATTTTTTAAATTAACACCACCAAACATCGATAACAAAAAATTTAAAAAATACAAAAGAGGTAAAACAGGGACTGTAGATAGTATAATCCAAGTAAGTCCCAGAAAGATAAAGACTTTAAAAAACGCCCCAACCAGTTATATACAGTTAGGTGGTAAAGAATTGGAGTTGGGTGAGGTGAAATTTAATTATGATGACTACTTTAAAAAAATAAACCAAAACTACAAAGATTTTTATTTAGAAAATTCCGAAATTTTTATCGTTAAAAACGATGAAAGTTATAAGTTAAATATGGGTAATTTCTTAAAAGATAGTGTTAATGAATTACCCTTTAACGTTTCTAGAAATGTTGAGAGTAATGTTATTAGTAGTTCTTCACCATATTTTGAAAGTGGTAGGGAATTGTACCCCCTTAGCTGGGCTTCGGAACTAAGAAATAATCAATTCTTTAGTGAAATGGGTAGGTGTACCGATATAAATTTTTATTCCACAGAACATTTATATAATTTTGAACAAACACTTAAAGAAAATCAAATAGCTAACCTAGAAGAATTTATTACTACGGATTTAGACGGTAAGATTGTTACAGAACCTAGATATTATAATGATGTAAACCAATGGTTAGGTAGGTCGAACAGTGATTACTTTAACGATTTAAACATAGAGTACACAACTAAAGGTAAATTTAAAAACGTAACTCTATGTCCAACTAAAAGAACAAAGATAAATAATTATGTTGATACTTTTAAATATAAGGATACTAAGTGTTTATGTAGTTATACTGACGACTCTTCAGAAAAGTTTCACCAAGAGACTGTAGAGTCCGGAGGTAAACCATGTAATGAAGTGTGTTTAGCACATAAAAAATTGTTAAATTTTGGTAAGTGTTGGACGTGTGAACCAAACTACTATTCACCCATTAAAAATTTACAATATGATTTTTTTGGTACAACATATTCATCTTTTAGGGAGTCGTTTAGTGATGGTACAAATTATACCGAATACACAAGTGGTGGGATATTAGGTGATAATGTTTATGATATTTATTTTTCTGGTTCCGGGTTTACAGCGACAACAGATACGAGTACTGGTATATCAATACCAATAACAAACATAAAAAGATTAGAACATAAACCTTTTGTTGGTGTTAATTCACCTTCTTGGGCACCTTACTATTCTTGGCAATCTTTATCAGGTGAAAGTGGTAGTATTTCTGGTTCCGGTTCTGTTATAATACAATCAGCGGATTCTAAAAATTACCTAATGTATAAGTGTCTAGTTAGTGGACAGTATAGAACCCAATACAACGGACATCTTAATGTTAAATATAAAGATAATAAATGGTGTGAGTACATAACTCAAAACTATTCTTCAGGAAAAACATCTTCGTTAGGGTACCCAAATACCGAATATGAAATAAAAAGATTGATAAACACATCAATCATACAACGAGGTCAAGGTGAGGGTGATGTCGTTAAACTAGATACTAAGGGTGTTTATTTTCCCGGTAAAGATGGTGTAAATTATGGTTCAGGTGTGGAAAATTTCTTTTTTGATGTGTTTATTGAAAAAACGGACAACAGTGGTAACACATCTAACATTGTAGGTACCTCTATTGGATTAAGTAAGTTACAAAACCCATCCAGTAACACCTACCTAGGGTTAAAAACCAACACAGTACAAAATAGTATGAGTGGGTACAACCAATGTTATTCCTCAGCTACCACAGCAAATACTATTTTCAACAGCAGTATACCAATAACCTTAGATAGTGGGTTAATTAATTTAGTAAAAGGTGATACTATAATATTAAAATACAATACCGAATTTAAAGTGTCCTCAAAAGTAAGTGGGGGTATAGCCAACTTAGAGCTGAATTTGGGTAATAAACTAAACTCTTCGGGTGATACAGTATCTTCACCATTTTACCGAATAACCAAATACAACCCAAATTCGGGAAGTACAGATAATTTAGTAAAAAGATTATTCTTAAACCCACAAAAAATATCCACACCACAAAAATACCTAAATAAAAACGGAGAAACCATTGAAAAAAGTACCACGGGTACGTTGTATGTTATAGACGATAAAACAAAACCAATAACACCACCGAAAGTTGATAACCAAACATTTAATAATTTAAATTTTGTAGATAACGAAGAAAAGGATACCAAACTACTATTAAATATAATAACCAATAAACCAACAAATAATTGGTCGACACAACTAGAAAATAATTCGTTAACTGATTATTACATACCGAACAATAAAGGACTACTACAAATGAAGTCGGAGGTCTTGGTTTTTAACTTACCAAGGTATGACCAACAAATGTCGATAAATTGTAATTATAAATTTCCACAAATTAGTCATAGTTACGTCATAAAAAACACAATATCTAATGTGGTTGGTCAAAAAATGGACCACTTTATAGTTATCACACCAAAGGAAAAATTATACGTACCTTGCCTAACACCAACCAAAGACGATAAAGTAGAATTGATACAAACTGAAATAAAACTTAAAGAACAAATAGATAATGTTGATGACGTGATATTAATAGATAATCGACCCATAATATTAAAACCGTCTAGGAGTGAGCCACTAACACAATTTAAATCTGATGAAGGGTTTGTTTGTAAATTTTATTGCGTGTGTAAAGATAAAAAATCAAACATACCTATAGACTCATTTTATGGTACCACACAAATAATCACCGACACAGATATTGAGGGGTGTGATGAGTGTGTGGATAAATCTGAAGAGTATTGTGTTGGGGTCAACCAAACATGTGAACCAAGAGTATTTAATAATTCCTGTCAAGATTCAAAAAATAATCTTTACACTTATGGTGGCGAGTATTTACTTCCTAATAGTGGTGACTATGTTGGCTTTTATCATATACATGATGGTGTGTATATGGTTGGGGCGGTACACACCGTAAAACCACATACCATATTAATACCGGTGGGTGGTGATGATATAAATTATGTTGGGGGTTTTACTGTTGATAACATAGGTACGACCACTTCCGTAACGAATACAACAATAAACTATAATACTAACACCGGAGGTGGTGGGTACTAAAATATATAAATAATGGCTTTTATTAATCAATATAACGTAACACCAACAGTATCGGGACAATCAACGGGTATTATAGATGTTATAAATGTTAGTGGTGGTACCGCACCATATTCAGTTAGTTGGTCTGGTGCGACAAGTGACGGATATTACACATCAGCACAATGGGATAATTTTAATCTATATGAAGGGGTTTATGTAGCTAAAATAACCGACGCAGCCTCAGTAGTGTCAAATAATGCAGCTACAATTTATTTATCTGGGTACACATTACCAACATTTTCAGCTGGAGTAACATCATATTCCTGTGTCTCAAACCCAAATAAATATTGTGAAATAGCTGTATATTCAGGTGGTACGTCAAGTTTAACCAACCAATCAGCTTCAACACTTAACTATTCACTCTACAAAGATGGTGAATTGGTAAGTTCTTTGGATGTTGGTAGTGGGGAAACATCCACCACAAAATACTTCAAAAAGTTAACAAATGGGGAGTATATGTTAACCATAGGTAGGAGTGAAAGTCTTAGTAGAAATTTTTTAATTAATGATAGTGTTTGCACAGCCTCTAGTATAAATTTAAGTGCTGGTACAACCCCTAATATAGCACTTTCCTTATCAGCGTTTACTTCTGGTTGGACAAAAAATTCACATTTCGCTGCTGGAGACTATTATGTTGGAACGACACCAACACCACACACAACTGGTTTACATAATTGGGGGCATGTGTTAGATTCATCAGGGCATTGGTTTTTTACTGGTGACTCTAGTACTGGTATACTTAATTACCCAGACGTAAACCCAAATACAGCAAGAACTACAGACACAACTAGATATTGGTATTTAGGTGTTAGTGGGTCTAGTGACTGTCAAGAAGGTTGGAATTGTGGTCCAATAGGGCCTAATACTGACCCTGTTGTAGCACTTACAGCTTATGATTTATCTGGTGGGACCATTAATACCTCCGCTTATAGAGGTACGTATTATTATCACAAATACCTTAATAAGTTTTTTGTGTGGGATTCAACAACAGGAATTACTAATTCCGACTACGCTTGGGTCACATATAACCCCACAGCTGACAGGGGTAGTAAAGGAGACCCAGTGTCCTCAGAGATTATAACTCAAAAAGATACGACATTCCAACACAAAATGATTGGAGGGGATGATACATTCTACATTATAGATACCACCAATGCAGTTAGGAATTTCGATTCTTATTTTAGGGGTATACAAAATAATTACCTATCAACAAGAGTGGACAATGTTCTTGGTTTAAGTTCCGGTGACCCACAAACCGCAAGTTATATAACACCATGTAGTTATGTTAACTATACACACGACATCTACTTATACCCTAGTGGTAACACCGCCAATACAGCGTCCATAGTTTTACACTATTTTAGGGATGAAGATGGAACTTGGGGTCAAAGTGGTGCGACACACTATCTAACCCTAGACTTTAATAGTCAGAGTGGAGCTACAGTAAGTATAAATAAGGGTCAAAGCTCTAGAGCTTTCCAAAGAGATGCGTATGGTGAAGAAAGGGTTAGTGGTAACCCAGAAGGGTCAAACGATGAAGAAATACGAGAAATAGTTAATAAATCGATACTAATAGCTAATGCAGAGTTTGAAAGACAATACCCAGATTTAGCCCGTTCTTCTGTTGGTGGGGGGAAAGAAGTAGAGGTTGCTGAGTTGAAAGACCTGGTTATGATACGAGAAGTTGATGATTTAAAAAAAGTAACATTATCACCATACGAATCGTTTAGGGAATGGCGACGCATATATGATGATATTTTACGACAAGGACTACAGGAATATGAGGATAGGACGGGTAATGGTGAGTTTATTACCACAACCTATAAAGAGTTTAATACAACAATACTATCTAACGGACCTAGGGTAAGTGGTAGACATTGTAGCCCTTATAATCTAGAGGATTTAAGTACACAAGGAATAATAAAAGTTAGGGTTAGTAGAACTGGTTCTATGGGTCAACAATTTAAAATACAAATGACCGAAACTATGGGGTTACGTTCTGTATTTTCTAATAGTACTAAGGTTTTAGGGGATGAAAACTTATTTAACCCATTATATGAGATTAATTTTGATATAAATAATATAACAACTTGGTCAGGGTCCACAACTAGTGCTCCAGAATGGGTAACCACAACATCCGACCTACAGAGATTTTTAGGTGGTGGTAGAATTGGGTACTTAGTTGAAAAGTATAATGGTATTGTGTATGGTCTTGGGTTCACTGGTATATCGGCAAATTATTCAGTAACTAAAGATAGTGCACAATTAATATCAGATTCATCCGCGGTAACACTAACACAGGGTGTGGTGTATACAACATCGGATGATAGAAAATATAAAACAATATTGGAACTAGAAGGGAATAATAACATTAAGCAATCCAAAACATGTGACTACTACCCAACATGTGCTAGTAATTTAACAATACCACGAATAAGACCTTCAGCTTCGGCTACAATACAATCTTTTATAGAACCAAAAGTGGTTTTAGAAGGGGTTAATAGAATATCAACAAACATAGAAGACATAACAATAATAAATTTATCTGGGTATGGTGGTAATACACCTATAATTACAGCAAACACTTCCGGTAACACATCTGATTTATTATTAGGGAAATCCTATTTAAGATTAGAGATTTACCCATATGAATACCAAAAAAATAAATTTGGGATTAAGCCACTATATAGTTATTTGTTTAATACCATGAATGAAGTTTCTTCCCCACAATTAAGAAAGAAGGGTGTAGCACAAAGTGCGACCACAATAATCTCATTATCGGGACTCCCAACAGCTAACACAACAGAGTATATCCTGAAACCGTCATTTATATTTAAAGATAAATCAACTAAAAGTCCGACTTGGATTGATAATTCTGATACTGTTGGTGGTACTACATTTGATAGTGGTAAAGATTATTATATGGTTTTGGTAGAACCACCAACCAAACCTATATTACGTAATAATAATATAAGTTTTTCAAACAATAATAGTGCTGTTAGACTAGCCAATAAAAGTCAAACTGTGTCTGGGGTGCCAGACTTTAGTGGTTCACAAAGTGCATTTACCTACTCCGCACTAACTTTACCATTTACACCCATAAGTAATATTCAAGTTATTGTTAATGGATTAACTATGAAATTAAGTAATAGCTCAGTTAACACATACTCAAATAACTTAGACGCTTTTAGTAGTGGTGACTACTATATAAATGAAAATATAATAGTGTTTGGACCTAGGACTGTACAGAATAACGATACCGTACAAGTGATATACCCAACAAAAGCAAATAGAAGTTTTTATAATCAGTCTTTAGTTGTTGGTACACCAGGAACCACAAACACTAACGAAATATACCAAGACTCAGCTAACTACTTTATAAATTTACAATATGAAGTGTTAGGTGGGGTTTCTTTAATATTAAATGGGTTAATTTTGGTGGAAAATGTGGATTATAAAAGGGTAGCACCATCCAGAATACAATTTTTAACTTACACAAAAGATGGTGCTATGGATTTTGTCGGGTCTGACGTTATTAATATGTACTATTTAACACAATATGATGTCTTAGGTGTGTCCAGTGTTAAAAACCCACAAGTAACTGTTAATGTGGTTAAAAAATTAAACACAAAAGAAGAACTTAAGTTTGTGGTGTATAATGGTGGTGGTGATGTGGTTCAAGAAGAAATAAAAACATTTACGGTTAAAGAATATGGTAGTATAGAATATAAATTTATAATATCAGTACCAAAACCGGGAACATACAAATACCTAGTACAAAACATAAGAACTTACCCGTTATATGCTGGTAATGAGATAACCACAGAACAAGAAACAAGATATATTGAATTTAGTATAGATAACCAAACATTCTATTCACCATATAAGCCTATAAGGGGTGGTGGTAAGGGTACTGGTTTCGGTAGTTACTAAAAAATATAAAATAATATTTATAATAAAAGAAAAAAGATATGAGTTATATATTAAAAGACACAACACAGGGTGTAATCTCCGTAAAACTTACGGATGCCGGTAGGAAAAAACTATCACAAGGAAAACTAAACATAGAACTATTCCAATTAGGGGACAGTGAGTATTGTTACGGTTGTTATAGTACATTACCTGGTAAATCTAGTGGTATTAACATTATACAATCTAAATATAACGCACAAAATTTAAATCCCATACCCGAAAAAAATAAATCACATGTGAAGTACCCAATACCAATGGCCCAAACGTCCACAGACCAAACTTTTGGGGCGGCACAAGCGGCACACACATACCAAGATATATTTAATAGAGCTTCGCAAAGAGGTTTCTATAGTGGGAATACTGGTACGACTTGTGGTTTTTCAGCCTTTACAAGTTCTGCGTACACACTAAACGCTAATTTCTTTTATGCTGTTTCTGCTATGACAGGGGGTAGCCAAATAGAATTGTTGTCAGCTAACACATTCCAGAACCAGGCTTTTTCAGGTGGTCCCGGTAGTATCCCAGGATACACACCAATAATTGGCGATGTTTTAGGTATTACGTACCACTTTAATAGTGGTTCCACAGGTACTACGGATTGTTTTAATGTTCCATGTACAGCATCCTCAGCCATGTTATTCTATCAAATAATAGGGGGAAACCAAGTATCTGGTAGGACCGGTAGTAGTTGGTCTGGTTCAACAGTAAAACCATTATATTATAGTGTGGACCGAGCATTACCCAATTTCGGTAATTTTTCAGGTGATAGTATTATTAATATAAAAAATTATACAGGAGCCACAAATTCTAGGGTGGGTGCTTGTGTTAAAGTATTTCCTAGTGTTACTGGTGGAACATACTCAGCAGCATCAACCAACCCAATGTTAACTTGGTATGGAGCATCCAGCCCTATCCCATATTGGTCTCCAGGTTCGTTATCGTTTGAAAATAATTGTGATGTTTCGGTGAAGGATGTTAAAGTTTGGAATATGAATATAAATTGGACTGAACAAGTTGCTGGTGTTTTAGATTCTCGTATTGGTGAAGGGTTTGAAACTTATGATTTTTATGGTTCTTCAGGGTATTGTGGGACCAAAGAATATTTGGGGTATAATTCAAATAACGGCCAGGTTGATAGTGGGTATGTGGTTGATAGTGTTTACTCTTCAGAACAAAGTTCTTCTTGGTACTACGACTCCTACAAACAAATTAGAACAGTAACCCCTAAAAGACAAAAAGCGATAGCTATACTACACTACACAAACCAAACAATATCTAATTTTTATGGTGAAAAGTTTGCGATGCAAACCAACGCTACAACTGCTCCAGATATAGGAATGTCAAAGAATTTTAGAATATGTATGCCTAACTTAATGTGGCATAAAAAATATGTTGGTGCACAACAAACTACTTGTGCGGGAGCTACAGAATACGGACAATGTTTCTATGTCGACCCCCCTGGTTATAATGTATTCCCATCACAACCATTTGTGATGTCGTCAAGTGTTAATAATAATATGAATGATGATGGTCTTAGATATTATTACTTATATGATGATAATTCTGGACCAACATTTACATCCTTAGGGACTACAAGCGTTGGACCTAACCCAGTAGGAAAGGTGTTCCCAGATTTACAATTAATTACAATTCATGATGAAGAGTTAGTTGCATCCATGTCTTATAAATCCAATAGGAGTTGGACACTTCCAGCACCTAGAGTTAGTAAAGTGCCCGCTGGTACAGGTTGTGATGGTGGGTTAAATTCTAGTCTAGGAGTATTTCAAAACAACGCAGTTGAAGAAAGTATCTACTTAACCTACTTAATGGAGAGTAATAGTGGGTTAACTACTGGGTTACACTGTAACTACTACACTGAAGTTAAAAATGAAATGTTTAGCCAAAATGTAGATTTAAAGGTTGAGTTTGGTGAAGAATTCCCATACCTAAGACCTTTTGATTTAACTGGGTTCCACAATATGTCTGGTGGTACAGGGTGGCACGCAAATAAAATCCACCTACTATATCAAGTAACACAACCAGGTGAAGACCCGAGTCCTAATTTATGGAAAAAAGTAAACGCAACAGAACAAGTTGGTGGTGCTGCTAGTGAGTTCACCCAAAGTAACAAAATACCATTTAGTGGTTGTCAGTTAACTAGTGGGTCCACCCAATTCTACCTTACAGCGGCAAATATGGCTACAGGGACCACATATAGTTTAAATGACTATATAACCATACCATCCGCTAGTACCACAGCTAGTTCGGCTATTTTGACTGGACCACAACAATTACAATTTGGTGATGAATATTTTTTTAACGGAGCTTTACAAACAGACATTATGGCCACAATATATGAAATGAAATATAATATTAATGTGTCGTCAACACAATTTGGTGGGGGTGTGATAGGTCAAAACAATTCACTAAACCCAACTTACGAGGACTATTACATTAATAATGGGGCCTACCCTAATAATATTTATGTTACTGAAGTTGGTTTATTCGACAATAAAGATGGTAACCCAGATTTAATGGCTATAGCTAAATTCCAGAGTCCACATAAAAGACAAGGTTCAGAACAATTTGTTTTAAAATTAGATTTTTAAATGGGGTTTATAAATACCGGAAATACAAATACGTTAGAACTTAACCTAACAGACTATGGTAAATCAATACTAGTAGGTAATTCTGGTGGAGATTTATTAAGTCAGATAGTTAAGTTTGGATTAAAAGATTCTGACATTGACTATAGAAGGTTTAGTGGTGATAGCAAAACACAAAGTTATGGTCCATGTTATGACCAATCTAGTTTATTTAACAATAAGATAGAATCACTTTCAGGTGAATGTTTTTATAATTACCCAGACGTTAGAGGTAGGGTTGGTGTTGAGGTGTGTAATATGGCGGTTTTACAAGGTCCATATACTAATGGCTCGTCAATCCTATTTAACCCAAAACCAAGTGGGTATCTTTGGTATACGTTAAATGAAGATTTAGAACCTAAGTATTGTTTTAAGAAAGGTTATAATAGTACTAATTTAGGGTTAAACGAATATGGGTGTAAGTGTAGTCAATTTGGGTTATATAATGATGAGATAGTTAGTGACGGTATAAGACCGGGGTACCCAACGTATAGAGACGTTATACAAATGTATAATTACACTAAAAACCCGAGGAATTACCCTGACGACAATTATAAAGTCGGTGATTTTACTGGTGAAGGTGATATAAATTGTGATGACTTTTGTTGGGTGATTAGTTGTTATGGTAAGGGGATATCTGAAATGGGGGACACTAATAAAAAATTTACTTCACGTATGGAAAGGACTACAACTAAAAGAATGTTAGATTCTTTGTCGTGTGAGTGTGGTGGTTATAATACAAATACAGAAAGTAAAGATACGTTTGTTTGTCCATTCGACAAAACAAGATATAAATCCACCGATAAAAATAGGAAAAAGTGTGAAGAGTTAGGAATACGTAAACGTATAAATATAAAGTCTAAAAAATTAACAACTAAAGACAATTTAACCAATAAAAAAACTAATACTAGGACACGTACTGGCGGTGGTTCTAGTGGTAGAAGATATTAAACTTTATTTACTAAATAAAACTAATAACTATAATAATTATATAATAAGAACATAAAATATGGCATTTATAACATCAGCATCTTCAGTATATTTAGACGTACAACTCACAAACTATGGTAGGGGTGTTGTCTTAACTGGCGATTTGCAATCAAGGATTTCTAAATTTAGTCTATCAGACATAGATATAGATTACAGACAACCCATCAGTACAGGACACACCACGATATCTCAAGGAGGTCTAATACCAGATATTAGTGGTAACCACCTAAATTGTTCTAATGGTGTGAATGATGGGTTTAAATGTTCGTCATATATACACCAAACAGCAGAATTTATAGACCCAGGTCAAGGTGATGCACAAGTGGTGATTGGTATAGATAAAGATATGAACGGTGTTAAAACTTATTATTCTGATGTTAATGTGGATGTTTACATACATGACTATTACGCTTTATGTAAACTACTTTCATTAATATACGCTGAGGATAATACCTTATTATTTAAAAATTTAACATCTGACGGAGACTCAACCGTATCTGAACAACAACAAGCTTTCTTAAAGTCTTTTAGTGCTACTTCACAAATAAATAGTGGTTCCTTTAATGAAGCCACAATAAAAACAGCGTTAGAGTTGGTACAGAATAAACATAGAGGACAATTCTTAGATTTCTGGGATGAGATTAAAGTTAATTACCCTAATTATGGTAAAGTAAACGAAAATGTCTATATTACGTCACCAAGTCAAACATACATGAATAATGCCGCTGCCTTATCGGGTAGATTAGCTTTAAAAACCAACACATGTAATGATACGTCACTTAACTATAATACTTTACAGAAATATAGTGAAAATGGTTTAATGAAAGAGATACAAGGTAATAATGGAGCAATGTCAATTTCACCATTCACATTAGCTTTTTCATCAAACCAGGATAAAAAGGGGTGTGGTCCTGCTGGTATAGGTTTTACAACCACAGAATTTGGATACCTAAATTTAGGACCAGACACTAAATGGGGTACACAAACCGACTACTTCCCAAAATATCAAAAAATATTCGCACCATACAGTAGTGATGTCAACTACGACACAAAAAAATACTTTTTAGGTTTTGTGCATCCAGTAGAATTTGAAAATATGCAATCTATGGATTACACAATAACAGGAAAAATAAAATCTGTACCAGTAGCTGGTTTTGAAAATAACTCAGAAATAAAGTCGGCAACATATGGTAAAATTAAGAATGTATTACCTTCATTAAAATTTGGTTGGTCAGTACCACTAGACACACCAGTTATTAAAGGTATGGGTGGGCCTTCGGATTCTGATGACGCGTCAGGTAAAGGTAGATTTGATAACATACTATCAAAAAAAATAGGATACGCCAACTTCTATTACCCAATTAAAAGTACTAGAGCTCAAAAAATTCAAAAAACATTATCTTACTCCGATAAATCATGGGCTTCTTCTCTAGAAGTTAAAAATTATCATCAGAGTACATACACGGACCATGAGATGGATACGTTCGCACTTTTGGGTACAAATTTTGAATATACGAATATATTGGATAATAACCAAGGGGCTCAAGGTGGTACAGAACCTTCTGTTAGTGCAATGTTTGGTATTACCGGACAAGATGTCCAAACTGGTAACCATTATTATAATTGGTTTACTAGGATGATGAGTTCTGGTGATGAGTTCTTCAAAGCTATACAAACAAACTATAGTGTGGGTAACAAATCGTACCCAACAATAACAGAACAATATAGTGCTAAAACAAGTGGTGTTGAGGAGATAGATGAGTTTAACATTAGAATACCAGTTTCATTTACTGTGTACTCATCAGATAACTCATCAGCTTTACCAGCTACGTGTACTGTGAATTTTGTATATAATAAACTTGCAGCTAAACAGAGCATTGGGTATTCGGGGTACAGCAACTTTAATAGTAGCCAACCTAACATACCGTATTGGAGGATATACGATAGAGCTTTAGTAGGTGGTACATATGGTGATAGAAAACCTAGATTTTATGGTGAAGATGGGGAGACACCAACAGAATACACAACAGACCCAACCCAAGTATCTAACGATGGTACATTAACCGGAAAGAGAATATTTAGAAAAGTATTAGCTGGAGGAACAGAAGTAATATAATAAATTAAAATGGCTTTAAACTCACAAAACTATTTCCAACAATTTTTAGATAACGCACCATTGACTCACAATATTAACACACCACTTCCATTGGTCCATGTAACCCCCTACCCCTATAAAGATGATACTGAGTTTCTTGGTAATAGTGTTAATACTGTAGGTAATTATGCTGGTGAAAGGTTGTGTACTAAACAAAGTGGTAATTATACTTCACTATATGAAAATGAATTACCACATAGTAAGTTGTTTTTCGTACTTACCCAAGGGATATTAGATAATGACCAAAGTTATATGAAAACACAACAAGTACAATCTAACCCACAAACAATACTAGGCTTATCATTTGCCGGTAGAGACACACTAAGATATATAAATGAAAATAATCCTAACGTAGATAAATTCTGTTAACCATGCCAATATTTAAAAATATACAAACCATACAAAAAACCATAACAAATGATGTACTCCCATTTAGTGGTAATGGGTATCACGCTATAAGTGGTACCAACCTAACATTTACAAGAATACAAAGAGACCCATCAAACGGTAGACAATTCTCTAATATGTATAGTTCTTTTAAGTTACCCGTCACTAATATGAGTGGAACAACTTGGCCTAACATACCCACAGATTCGTATTTTAGTGGACTAAACCAAAGTGATGCTCTAGTGATTAATATTGGTAAAAATACATATGGTGAGTTAATTGATGGTAGAAGTATACACCTCATACTCCCAACAGCTCACACAACAAATGGTACATACCAAATGATAGACATATATAGTAGTTATATTAACCCAGCAAACTGGTCTTCAGATAACCATGCTTACGCCGCTGGGTTTGGGCATAGTGTTAACCCTGGTACAGCTGACGTGGGAAAACCAAGTACAAATGTAGCCTTTTTATTTAGTGATAAAGCAACTAACAATGGTGGTACATTTACATTACCAGTTGACAGTTGTTGTACAAGTTGGAGTGCTGGATATCCGACTGAATGGGACAATGCGGGGTCTACAACACCTTCAGATTCTCCAGTTGGGTATACTGACGGTAATACTAAGTTTTACAATATGGATGTGAACAACTCAAATAGAAAACCACAAGTAACCTTAGGTAGTGGTGGTGATAAACCTATAGGGATAGCTTACTTAGATAAAGGGTTTTGTGTTATAACAGACCCAGATATAGTAAAATGGTTTTACTATTCCGGTACTTCCAGTGGTGCTACCGGATACCCATATGGGTCACAAGCTGGTGGAACTGGAGCCGCAACAGCGATGACAGAAACTACTTTTACAGCTTCCACATCTGCTAGGTGTGAGTTTTTTACCTTTGAAAAAGAATGGGTTTTAAGTGTTGAGTGCACAGCTAATGATGGTGAGTTTTATTCGACTGAGAATGTTACAGCTTCACCAGAGATTGATAATGGTGCGGGTGGGGCTCTTACTGTAGCTAATGGTGTCTATTCGTTAACCGGTGGGTCTCAAGACTATAGTGCTTACATTACTGAAGTTGGTTTATTCGATTCACAAGACAATCTATTAGCTATAGCAAAACCAGATAGGCCAGTTGCAAAACCAGCAAACTCAACTCAAATATTTACTTTAAAGTTTAAGTATTAGATATTTAAAGTATGGAAAAAATTAAAAATTCACCTAAAGTTTTAGGGTTAGACGTATCAACAAAAACTATAGGGTGGGCATTATTTGATTATTCGTCAAAAGAATTATTAGAACTGACTCATTTCTCACCCAAAATAAAACCAATACCAGACAATAAAATAGAACAACTATTATTAAAGGCCTCGGCTTTTAGTGATGTGGTTAAAAAGTATGTTGGTGTTGGTATTGTGAAAGTTATAATAGAGGAACCACTACTAAGAAGTAATAATGTAAATACGGTAGGGACATTACTTAGGTTTAACGGGATGATATCCAAAATATGTTATGATGTGTTAGGGGTAGTCCCCACGTATATTTCAACCTACGACTCTAGGAAATACGCGTTTAAAGAATTATACTCTCAAAACAAAAAAGGTAAGAAAGTATTATTTGGTGGGTATGAAAAAGGTTGTGATAAGAAACAAATTATATGGAAAAAAGTTTCAGACCAACAACCCCACATATCGTGGACATACACTAGAAACAATACACTTAGGAAAGAAAACTTTGATATGACAGACGCTTACACTTGTGTTTTGGGTCATATGAACAAAGAAGGTATTTGGTCTTAGGATTGAACATCTGATTTAAATTACTTAACTTATACACATGAAGGAAACCGACTTAATTGTAGATTTACTTAATAGTGTTTTAGGTGATACTAACAGCCACTATTCAGAAAAAGGACAAATATCTTTTGATTGCCCAACCTGCTCCTACGAAATAAAAAGCTTAGACAGTTTAGATGGGAAAGGTAATTTAGAGGTTAATTATTTAAAAGGTGTGTATAAATGTTGGGCTTGTAGTGAGACGCACGAAACTCATGGTTCACTAAATAAACTATTTTTTAAATGGGGTAATAAACAACATAGAAAAACTTGGAACTTAATTTCACCAGAAGAGTTTAAACCTAAAACGAAAAAATATAAAAAACTAGAACTACCAAAAGAGTTTATTTCGTTTGAGGAGGGCAACCAATTAACCATACCATATAAAGAGGCTTTTAATTACTTATATAGGAGAAATATAAGTGAAGATATTATATTAAAATATTCTATTGGTTATACAACACAGGGTCCATATAGGGGAAGGGTAATTGTACCATCATTTGATGAAAAAAAAAATATTAATTATTTTGTAGCTCGCTCATATACAAATCAAAGGATGAAGTATAAGAATCCAGAATCACCCAAAGAAGAAATAATATTCAATGAATCTAAAATAAATTGGAAAGCTGATGTTTATTTGGTTGAGGGGGTGTTCGACATGTTTTTTATAAACAACTCAATACCAATACTAGGTAAAATCCTATCTGAAAAATTATGGGAAAAACTATATGATAAATGTAAATCTAATATCGTTATTTGTTTAGATGGTGACGCTTGGGAGGACGCACAACAAATTTACAGAAAATTAGATGGTGGTAGGTTAAGTAATAGGGTTAGGTTGATAAAGATACATAAAGATAAGGACGTTGCTGAGTTAGGTGGGGTAGATGGGTTATCACAAATCACACTCAGATAATAAATTAGTAACCTCATCATCAAAATCGTGACACTTAAAAACCTCATATTTGTCATTTTTCTCATTAACCCAAACAATATAAGAATTGCCTAGTTTAAGGTTGGTGTTTCTTTCGACTATACGTTTGTATGTTGCAAGTTGTAAAGAGTAGGTATTAAGTTCACAAACATCTAAATGACCTATAGGGTCTTTAAATTGTTGCCATTTATTTTTATCATCTATCTTCTTGTTTGTCTTCCAATCCCAAATCTCTAATTTACCAGACTTCTCATTCCAAAACAATTGGTCAATCATACCACATAAACCCAACTCTTCATCACCCACAACAACCTCAGCTCTAACAGGTATTAGTTTACCATAAGAATCGTCGTAAAATTTCTTAAACAACTCTATAATAGTTTTAACAGCGGCTCTACACTCTAACATGTTTTCTGTACCACCTAAAACTTCAGTCATTTCTTCTTCTGGGAATGGAAATACTTTATTAAATAAATAATTTTCAGCAAAGGCGTGAAACGCTGAACCTTTCTGTGTGGAAAAATCAGCTTTATACTTCCACTCTTTAAGGATTTCCTCCTTTAAAATACCTCGTTCTTTAGCTTTCTTTTCGGACCAATAATCACTATCGAAAGGTTGTTTATATTTCCCAATAAGTTGTGTAACAGAA
>Ga0209711_10000132_pt1 | contig 73534 bp, 56 predicted proteins | sample ArcticOcean_MG_C_7_FD_187441 | JGI IMG/M metagenome (GOLD analysis project Ga0209711, IMG submission 187441) | Marine microbial communities from western Arctic Ocean - ArcticOcean_MG_CB11_88 (SPAdes) (version 2) | ecosystem: Environmental > Aquatic > Marine > Oceanic | place: Arctic Ocean... | reverse complement strand
TTCTTTTGATCGGGCAGCAGTGAAGTAATTATTGAATCAAAAGGGAAGGGTTTTCGGACCTTTCCCTTTTCAATTTAACAGTTTACTTCCTGCTAATCAAAAGTTGCGTTTATTTATTGAATCCAAGACGACAAGCACCACTTAAGTCTATCGGTAAAGCCACGCTTATTTCGACCTGTTTGATCGGATTCTCCTCATCGGGACTCGCGCAAGATTCAGCGCTTCAGTTCGAAAATCGCGACCAAGGCGCCATGCCTGGTTTAGGTAAACCTGCTGCTGACCAAGCACAGACTAAAGTACAAATCGCGATACTATTAGATACGAGTAGTAGTATGCAAGGGCTCATTGACCAGACAAAATCGCAGCTCTGGAAAGTAGTGAATTCTTTTAATAAAGCGGAAAAGAATGGTAAGGTGCCCTACGTTGAAGTGGCGCTCTATGAGTATGGGAATAGTGGGCTGAATTTGACAGAGAACTACATTCGCCAGATCGAGCCACTGACTCGCGATCTGGATGAAGTGAGCAAGGAGCTATTTAGCCTTGAGACTAATGGCGGTGAAGAATACTGCGGCGCGGTGATCACGAGAGCTACCCAAGATTTGAAATGGGATCCTGCACCAGCCACTTATAAGGTCATTTTCATCGCAGGTAATGAGCCATTCACGCAAGGTCCAGTCGATGCAATCGTGGCCAGTCAGGAAGCCGCGCAAATGAACATCATCGTGAATACGATTCATTGTGGTAATGAGCAGGCTGGAATCAGTGGACAATGGAAAACCGGTGCCCTTGCCGCTGGAGGTAACTTTGCTATTATCAATCAAGACCGAGCAATAGCACACATTCCGTCACCTCAAGATTCACTCCTTTTGAAGCTAAATAAAGAGCTAAACGGGACTTATATTCCCTATGGTGATCAGGGTCAGCAGAGATGGGAAAATCAAGCTATACAAGATACCAACGCAGGCTATAAGGCAAAAGAGGGCGCTGCAGTGCAGCGAGCGATTACAAAATGTTCGCAAAACTATTGGAACTCAAATTGGGATCTCTGTGATGCCTCTAACGCAAAAGGCTTTGATTGGAAAAAGATAGAAAAGAAATCTCTTCCTAAAAATCTTCAGAGTAAGTCTACGGAAGAGCTAAAAGCATACGTTACTAGTAACCAAAATACGCGTACTGAGATTCAAGAGAAAATGAAGTCAGCCAGTAAAGCGCGCGCACTCTTCATAGAGAAAGTCCGAGCTAACCAGAAACAGAATAATAAGGAATTGACTCTTGATCAAGCGATCCAAAATGCAGTGAAAGCGCAGGCCAAGGAGAAAGGATATAAATTTAAGTAAAGAAAACACACCCCTTAAACTCAATAAGATAGCTTCATCCCTCAATGAACAAATTTATCCTTTCGCCGAAGGCAAAATGCGGGACGTGACGTCGATTTGTAATCGCCTAGTCGAAGCGCAAGAAGATGGCTGTGCGCTTACAACCCACCATCACAAATGATGACTTACGGACCTGAGATCGTTGTCGCGCTAGTCTTTTTCAGGTGATTTCTTGGCTGCCTTTTTTGCGGTTTTCTTGGCTGCTTTTTTCGCGGTCTTTTTCTTAGCTCCCTTTTTAGCTTCCCTTGGTGGGAACTCGAAGATTGGGCGGCTGGCTTTAAAGTCGTAGAGCAAGAACGCTTTGAAGTTTCTCTTGGTTCTGTTCGAGATGAAATCTGTCATCAGTGAGCTTTTCTCACCCTGGAACATGAGGAGTGCATCCTCGGCGCTGATCGGCTGCTGGAGGAGGATCTTGGAGATCTTGACTCCGTTCTCTTCCTTCTTCGTCTTGAGCTCTGGGACGCGGTAGAATTTCTCAGTCTCGTAAACTTTGTATTCTTTGTCGTCCTGAGTGAAATTGCCGATGATCATGGTGTCATCGAGCTCTACTTCTTCGTCATCATTGCCGAAGTCGAAGGTGACTTTGAATTTCTTGTCGAGCACGAGTGCTGCATCGAAGGGTTTGTTGAAGCGAGATTTAAACCCTATTAGCGGACCTACCATGCCTTTGCTGAAGAGTTCATGCGCTTCTTTCTCTTCTAACAGACGGCTAGCGATGTGCTTGCCCATGCGGAAGTCACACTCTAGCTCGTGGCACTCGTAAGTGGCATCAGTCTGCTTGAGGGTGGGTGCCTGGCATTTAGGGCAGGGTGCTTTGATGTCTGGGAAAACTTTGTTTTTCAGGTATTCTGCACGTTTCTTCGCCTTGCCCACGATGTCCTCGGTGAAGTTGATGATTTCCTGCATGAATTCTTTTCTGCTTAGCTTGCCGTGCTCCATTTGGCGCAGTTTATACTCCCACTCGCCAGTCATCGTAGCAGAGGTCAGGGTGTCCACTCCGAACCCGAGTAGGGTGTCGATGAGGCGGAGTCCATTGGCAGTGACGTGGATTTCACGGCCATCGCGGAGGATGTATTTCTGGCGGAGTAGTGCCTCAATGATGGATGCGCGGGTGGCAGGAGTTCCTAACCCTCGCTCAGCCATTGCCTCGCGGAGTTCCTCGTCATCGATGGTCTTGCCAGCGCCTTCCATCGCGGAGAGCAGGGTGGCTTCATTAAATCTTGCTGGTGGGCGGGTCTCGTCTTCCTTCACTTCGACGTGATCCACAGTGGCTGTCTCGCCCTCGTTCACTGGGCAGAGTTCATCTTTACCAGCAGCTACGCCTACCTGTCTGCCGTAGACGGCGAGGAATCCAGGCTCTACTAGAACCTTACCTGTAGTGAGGAAGGTATCCGTCTCGCTACCGTGATCGATAGCTGTAAGTCTGCGGGTGTTCTCGAAGACGGCGGATGGATAGAAGACAGAGAGAAATCTTTTGCATACGAGGTCGAATAATTTTGCCTCATCATCAGATAATTTTACGAATCTTCCTGTAGGGATGATTGCGAAGTGATCAGAAATTTTCGCGTTATTGAAGACTCGCTTGGTCGGGATCATTAGATTTTTATCTAAGATATGCTTTGCATAAGGTGCGAGCGGTGCGTGGTCTTTAGCCACAGCTCCGATGGCTGATTTCACTTCTTGAGTGTAATCTTCAGGTAGGTAGCGAGAGTCAGTTCTCGGGTAGGTGAGCATCTTGTGGCGCTCATAGAGTGCCTGTGCGATACGCAGGGTGCTCTTAGCTGAGAACCCAAATCTACTAGAAGCCTCACGTTGAAGAGTGGTGAGGTCATAGAGCTGAGCGGGTGCTTGCTTGGTAGGTTTCTTGGTCTCGGTGACGGTGCCAGATTTCCCCGTGCAGCGGTCTGCTATCTTATCGGCGATTGCTTTATCCCAGATGCGTTCTGCACGGGAGTGCGGGTTTGCCGGGTCCTTAGCCCATGCGGTATCGATCCAGCGGCCATCATAATTTCCAGCGGAAACACCGAAGTCTGCGTGAACTTCAGTGTAGGGAGTGGACTCGAATGCGCGGATTTCTTTCTCACGCTTAGCGAGGATAGCCAGCGTAGGAGTCTGCACACGGCCTGCGGAGGTGATGTTAAATCCACCGTGACGTGAGCGGAAGCAAGTCAACGCACGGGTGGAGTTTAGTCCCACGAGCCAGTCGGACTCAGAGCGGCATTTAGCAGCATCGCCGAGGTTCTTCATCTCGTCAGCACTGCGCATCTTACCCCAAGCTTCGAGGATAGCGTTGTTGGTCATGGACTGCATCCACAGACGCTGAACAGGCTTTTCGATGTTACCTAGTTCTAAAATATAGTTAAAAATAAGCTCTCCCTCACGGCCGGCATCACAAGCATTCACGATTGCAGACACGTCCTTGCGGCGAGCGAGTCGGAGCACTTGCTTGAGGCGCGTCTCAGATTGCTCGATCGGTTGCAGCTCAAATTTCTCAGGAACAGCAGGGAGCACATCAAATTTCCAAGGAAGGTTTTTTCCATTGGGACCAGTTGGCATTTTAAGCTCCACCAGGTGACCGACAGCGGATGTGATGACGTGGGTGTCATTCTCAAAGTAGTAGTCACGTCCCTTACCTTTTTTCTCAAACTTGCCCACATTGGGAGCTTTGGCGAGAGATTTGGAGAGGTCCGTAGCGACGGAAGGTTTTTCTGCGATGATGAGCGTCTTTGACATGGTTAGAGCTGATTTAAGGGGGAAATAACGATTTGGAAAGGGAATTTTTTTATGATGGTAGATTTAGTTGCCTATTATAGTGGGGATTAAAGCTTACTCATCGCCGCATCTGCCAAGCTCAGCACGAGGAAAAACCCGCTCATATCGGTGCATGTCGTGAGAATGGGGCCAGAGGCTAAGGCCGGGTCTGCTTTGAATTTCCTGAGTAACAGCGGCACGATACCACCGATGGATACTGATAAAATAGTATTGAGCATGAGCGCGCCACCGATCACCATCCCGAAATAGATATTACCTTGCCAGACTGCAACCAAGGTTCCTAGGACTATCCCAAGAACGATCCCGTTATTCAGACCAAGCCAGATTTCCTTCATCAGCACCCGGAAATAATCACGCGGCTTAATGATACCGAGAGTCAGCTCGCGGATACTCACCGCCACCGCCTGATTCCCTGAGCAACCACTCATATCAGAAACCATCGGCAAAAATACCGCCAGCGCGATCACAGCCTGAAGCGTGTCTTGGTAGTTGGCGATGATGCTGGCTGCGAGTAAATTGAGCAAAATATTAGGCCCCAACCAAGCTAGCCTCCGTATACAGCGTTCCTTCAGCGGCATACTGCGGAGTTCTTCACCACCGACAATTCCGCTAGCCTTCAGATAACTATCCGTCTGGGTGTCAGACATCGCCTCCTGCATCGCATCCTTCGTCACGATCCCCAAGAGCTTACCCTCGCCATCCACTACGGGAAATGCCAAGTAATTTTTGCTCTCAAACATATCATGAAGTAGCTCCAGCTCCATATCCACCGCCACTGAAGTTGGATCATTGATCATCAGCTTACCTATTTCCAGCGCCCTGCGGCCTAATACTAAATTTCTCAACGCCAGCACGCCCTTCAGCATTTCAGTTTCATCCACCACATAAAAATACTGGACCTCATCATCTGTATAGTCTTCCGCATGTTCACCCAGCTCGGTAAGCACTTCTGCCACCGTGGTATTTTCTCGAAATGAGACCACTCTGTCAGACATCAGACCACCAGCGCTATCCCAAGCATAGCTCACGCGCTCGCGTATTTCATCGCTCTCCTTCGTGTCATCAAACTCTGCTAAAATAGCCTCACTACTGTCCTCATCCAACTCACGTAAAAGATCACCACTGACATCCGGCCCAAGTTCTTCTAGGACATCCGCCGCGAGTTCCACCGGCATTTCCTCAAGCATATCCACCGCCTGTGCCTCAGCCATATTCTCGATCAACTCCGCAGTCTCACCCACTGGCAACAGCGCACAAAGCGCATCCCGATGCACCGAATCTAACAGACCGACCATCCGCCGCTGATCATCCACAGAAGCCGCCTCTAGGATGTCATGCGCAGCCTCGATATCACTCGCCTCTACCGCATCATGCAGCAGCTTCCATCTAGGGGTGGGCTCTACCACGTCATCCACCTTCTCTTCATCCATCTGCTCAGTAGCCATACAGAAAAATGCCACACTGCAACCCATCCAACAATCTAAAATGATTATCAATACGGTCTTAATTACATTACTCCCCGTAATTTTTCTCGTAGCTTATGGCGACTCTGTCTCGTCTGAGAGCTGTTGAATTGTTGCCTCATACTTCTTGAAAATACTAATGTAAACAGGTGAGTAGATTGCCGCTCCATAGACATTCTTCAGAGTGCTCCACGCTAAAATGATAATGGAAACTATCAGCCAAGTGTGATCTGATAAATACAGTGCAAATCCAGCGATTGCTATGGCGAGAAATAGACAAAGTAAATCAGGAAAGATCAAACTCATAGGAGATTTAGATGATTGGCTTTTGGCGTGGGCGATTACGTATTTCTCTGTTTCAGTGAAGTCGGGTTTCATGTTCTATAGTTATGTTTGAGGTATTTTATGTCACGGGCCCCTATCATTTCTGTTTCATGATGCGGAGTAAATCACATTGAAGAGAGTGTGCTGACAAAATCCGCTAGAGGTAAGTTTTTTCTTCACTGCTTTTCCCCTTATAAAATATAGAAAAGCCGCCAAAAACTCATAAAACTGTTCCAGCGAACACCTTTTTTGTTGCTATGAACACTACTTTGCGTTATTTCTTGGCTATCAAGACGAGCCAGACGCGCTCAAATCTACCTAATTAGACACCTAACTAACCACACATCATACCCCAAATACTATTATGGCTAAAGAAACAATGACCGATAAAGCAGCAGAAAAGATCGCACTCGCACGTAAGAAGAACCTCGATCTTGCCATCACTCACATTCAAAAAGAATTCGGCGAAGCTGCCATCATGCGCATGGGCGATGAGAGTTGTGTAGATGTGGATGTCATCCCTACAGGAAATCTTCTTATCGACCGCGCCCTCGGTGTCGGTGGTTTCCCACGCGGCAGGATCGTGGAAGTTTACGGGCCAGAATCATCAGGTAAGACCACTCTCACCCTCACTGTCATCGCACAGGCGCAGAAGCTGGGTGGGCTGGCAGCATTCATCGATGTAGAGCACGCACTAGATCCACAATACGCCCAGAAGCTAGGGGTGAATATGGATGACCTCCTCGTTTCCCAGCCATCATCTGGTGAAGAAGCCTTGCAGATCTGCGAGACACTCGTCCGCTCAAATGCGATCGACGTCATCGTCCTCGACTCCGTGGCCGCTCTGGTGACCAGACAGGAACTCGCTGGCGAGATAGGGGATTCTACTGTTGGTGCTCAGGCCAGGCTGATGTCCGCCGCTATGCGTAAACTCACAAGTTTCATCGCTAAAGCCCGCACCTGCTGTATCTTTACTAACCAGATTCGTGAAAAAATTGGCGTCATGTTCGGTAGCCCGGAGACCACCCCCGGTGGACGCGCTCTCAAGTTCTTCTCATCTGTTCGCGTGGACATCCGTAGAATTGGTCAGATCAAATCTACTGACGGAGTCGTCACTGGTAACCGCACCAAGATAAAGATCGTTAAAAACAAAGTGGCACCACCATTTACCGAAGCAGAATTCGATATCATGTATGCAGAAGGTATCTCATCCGTAGGTTCGATGCTAGACTTAGCACTAGAATACGAGATCGTCATCAAGCGCGGATCATGGTTCAGCTACGATGGAAATCAACTAGCCCAAGGCCGCGACGCAGCTAAAGAGGTGCTCAAGGAAGACAACGCACTGTATGTAGAAATAGAAGATAAAGTAAAAGCTGAACTCAAGAATAAGAAAGGCAAGTAGCTAGCAATTACTCAGTAGAGGCGGCGCTCTGTCGCCTCTCTTTATGTTGTTTTCCTATTTGATGTCGCACCGCGCCAGTTGTCGCTGTTGCATGTGCGGCATCAGCTAAAGACCTTGCTTAAGGTGCTCATGATGTGGTGACTCCCGCACCCGATAGCACGCTCTTGCCGCCGCTTGTTGGGGTGACGATGATCTGTGTGGTGAGTCTTTCTTTGAGTTCTTGGACATGGGAAATGACGCCAATGAGTTTCCCTTCCTGCCTCAGTGAGCTCAGCGCATCCATTGCCATTTCTAAGGTTTCCTCATCAAGTGTGCCAAATCCTTCATCGAGGAAAAGTGAGTCCATCTGGATGTTTTCACTCACCATCTGTGAGAGTCCAAGAGCCAGCGCAAGGCTGATAAGAAAGCTCTCACCGCCACTGAGGTTCTTAGTCGAGCGCTCTTCTCCACCTTGATAATTATCCAGCACGTTGAGCTGTAAAGGCTGTTCCTTATCACGAGTCAGTATGTAGCGATCACTGATCGTCTGCAGTTTTGTGTTTGCTAAATTTACTACCCATTCAAAGGTTAACCCTTGAGCATAATTACGGAATTTTTTGCCATCGCCTGATCCGATCAATCCATGCAACTGCTTCCACACTTTCAATGACTGTTGCTGGGCTTTGTGTTTTTCCGCGTCCTCAGCTTGTCGACTTAGATTTTCGTTATGAGTTGTTAGACTTTTCCTTACTTCCCCAACTCGTTCGTTTTTACCTGTGAGCTGCTGATCCATTTCGTCTAGTGCTACCGCCAGTTGTTCCAGCTTATCATTAGTCAGCTCTTTATCTCGTTCGGTCTTGATTTCGGTTTGAATGCTATTTGATAAGGTAAGAAGTCTATCGCCATTCGTTTGGAGTAATTTAGCCGCAGCGTTGAGAACCTCTATAGCATCCTCAGTAATGCGAGATTGTTTAAATGTGACTTCATCTGGAAAATCATTCTCTAATAGAGCATAAGTAAATATCTTACCATCCTTCATGAGCTTCTCCTGCACGTCGCTGAGTTGTTGCTTAACACTGGCCTGGATTTGTTCGGTTTGGCCCAGTGATTTCTCAATAGCGTGTTGCTCCGCCTTTGCTTGGGCTAGTTTTTCAGCGGACAACTTCAGCTCAGCAGTCATTGTAGTCTCAACTGTATCTACCATCTTATCAGAAAATTTCTGTTGTCGCTGAGTTTGTAGTTCTAGCAAGTTAACCTGACATCGCTCAAGCTCTTTTTTCTGAGTTTCGAGTGTGGTTTTGAGTCCTTTGATTCGCTCCGTATTGTTACTGATTTCTGAGGCGACCTTCAGCAGTTCCTCCTTGAGTGGTGTGGCCTTCTTGACCGCTTCACTCCAGCGAAGTCCTCGCTGTATGATGTCTCCAGAAATGTGATTCAATTGAACGGATTCAAACACTACATTTGCCGTAAACCCCGCTAAGCTCAAAGCGAGTTCTTCTTCTGAAATCGCTAGACTCTTTTTCCAATTAGCGCCATCTAGGAATAACGACTGATGATCTGCTTCAAGCGTCACTAATTTCTCTATGTATCCATTGAGCTTCGTCGATTGGTTTTGACTTTCTAGTTCTGCTTTCTCTTTGCCGTTCTTAGCGCGTTCTAGCAACTTCTCAGACTCAGTAATGGATTTCATTAGCGCCGCTACTTTTGCTATTTCTAATACAATAAAATGAACCTTACTTTCGCGTTTTTCCCCATCGACAAATGGATGGCTTCCCGAGCCGCACAGCGGACACTCTTCACCATCCACTAAGTGATGGCGATGATCTTCTAGCGATTGGATATTTGCTTCTAGTTCCTTTTTCTCGGTCAAGTGCTTCAGATCGGTCTCATATTCACGGAATAATTTACCATCTAACAGATCAGATAAAGAGGTCTGTGTTTTAGCTCTATTTTGCTCCGCCGTGGTTGCGACTATTTCAGCCTCTTTAAGCACTTTTTGTTGCGCTAAAATATGTGCCTTCCCATTCCCAACACGCTCCGAAATAAGCGTTAGTTTTTCAGCCTGTTGTGTCACTTGCTGCCTTGTTTGCTGCCACTGTTCCACCTGCTTTTGAATCACTTCAGCTCGTGCCGCTGCCTGTTCATCGGCTGTATGAGTCTCAAGATATTCTTTGGTTGATTTAAGATCTGCTTCGAGTTTCTGCTTCTTTACCAGAGATTCTTGCCCAGCTCGCTCCTCAGATTTGTGGGATTCGATAGACTTCGCTATTTTGGCCTGCTCTTCTTTTAGTCGAATAGTCAGACCTTCCAGTTGAGTGTCCAGAGCGCGCACTTCTTTCCAAACTGGACGTTGCGCCGCGATTACTTCCTCTTTGCTGGTATAGTTCGACTCCGCTTTACTAGCCAGCTTGAGCCCTGATTCTAGGAGTGATTTTTGCTCTATGATTTGCTCTGCGAGGGTCTTGTTTTTTTGTCTTAGAAGCTCTAACGATTTCCTTCCATCTCTAACAAATATATAAGTCTGCTGAACCTTCGCCGCACGTTTCCCGACCTCTAGCTGTATCTGCTTAGCCGTAAACAGTTTTTCCTGTTCCTGATGGCTTGCTAGTTTCTTTACATTCTCTGAAAGCTTTGTTTCTAGATTTGCTAGCCCATTCAGCCAGTTGATTTTCTCAACATTTTTGCGGCGTTGGTCGCTGAGTTTTTTCACCTCAGCGCTCAAGGATCGTTGCTCCTCTGTGAGTGATTTCAGCTCCTCTTCACTGATCAGCTGAACGCCATCCATCCTAAGCGAAATCTGCTTCAGTTTACCTTCTTCATCGCGGTGCCTCTCATGAACTTTCAGTGAAATTTTACTGTATCTATCTGTCCCAGTGATTTGCTCTAACAGTTTTGAACGGCTCTCATCGTCTGCCTTTAAAAAAGCCGCAAAGTTTCCTTGTGCTAGTAAGATCGTTCGTGTGAAGCGTTGGAAGTCCATCCCAGTAATCTCCGCTACCTTGGCATCTACTGCTTTTAACTTCTCTGCCTGCGGATCATATTTTTGATCGTTCTCATTCCAGCGAGAAATCTCCCGCTTTACAGCCTGCAGCTTTTGGTTAGCTTGTCCACGAGCCCGCTTCTGATACCATTTTGATAAATATAGAACCTTCCCAATCTCATATTCGAGCTCGGCATGGCACTCGCCAGTGTGCCTCGACATCAGTTCATTACTACTCGCATTGATGCTGTCCAGCCTCGGAGTCTCGCCATAGAGAGCCAGGCAGATGGCATCGAGAATTGTAGATTTTCCGCCGCCGGTAGGCCCCGTGATCGCGAATAAACCAGAATCCTGAATCTCATCATTGGTGAAATCTATCTCCCATTCGCCGTAGAGTGAGTTCAGGTTCTTGAATCGTAGTTTGAGAATTTTCATTTTATCGCACCTCCTCCGCTGCCACTTGATCTGTAATCTCAACGTAGGCTCTAATCAGCTCCTCGCGCTCACCCTCTGCCACTTCGTAATCAGTCAGGCACCGCTCGAAAACTTCCGCCACACTCAGTTGATCTAACTTTTCGTTCGTGGTAGCCGCCTTCATGCTGCGCTGTCGCATCGTCCGGTTTTCTACTCTCAGGATCTCCATCGCAGAACCCTCCACCATCGCGGCGATCTCTGATTTTAAATCCCCCTGGAAAGCCTCACCAATATAAACAACCTCCAGCCAAGCCTCGCTTTTTGTCGCGACAAGTTCAGAGAGTTGCTCACCGATCGCGACCAGATCTCCCTTCACTCGTTTGAGTGATTGAAAGCTAGGCACCTTGATAGTCTCTAACTGCATGGGGTTACCGTCGTTAAATTCTATCGTCACCACCTGCTTCTGCTGACCCGCCTCGCCATAACCCATCGGGATAGGTGAGCCGCAGTAGCGGATGTGTTCCTTTTTTCCAACGATCTGCGGCACATGGATATGCCCCAGCGCCACGTAATCATAAACTTCTGAAAATGTCTTAGCTGAAACGTGCCCCAGTCCGCCAACGTAGAGATCTCGCACCCCATCTCCCTCTGTTTCTGCACTGCATCCCGCCGCGTAGAGGTGACCTACAGCGATCGCAGGGATCGCTTTACCTTCTCGTTTCTTCTCGATGATTTCAGCCAGGCCATCGTAATGCGACTTTATCCCATCTCTGAGGTTTTTTTCCTTCTGTTGTTCCGTCTCGCCAGCTTCTGACTGACGTAAATCTCGATCTCTCAAGTATGGCACCGCTGCGATGTAAGCAGACGTCTGTCCCGCATCGTCCTTTATTTCAATTAATTCATCTGCTAAATCCTCACACTTTTTCCCCACCACATGGATATTTAAATGCGATAATAATTCCCGCGACCCATTCAGCACAGAAGGGGAGTCATGGTTCCCCCCAGTGATTACTATCCAGTCACAAACCTGACAAGCCCGCGCCAGAAACCTCGCATACATTGCTCTAGATTGCTCACTAGGGTTCGCTGTATCAAAAAGATCACCCGCAACAATCAGCCCATCTACACCTTCACTTACCAGCCTCTCCAACAACCAATCCAGAAACGCCCCATGCTCAGCAAACCTCTGGCGACCATACAGCTTCTTACCAATATGCCAGTCAGCGGTGTGCAGAATTTTCATGCCCAATAACCTGATTCCACTGGCCCACCAGTCAACGTTTAAATTACAAATTACCTAAGCTGTGATTCTGGGTTTTAAAAAAGGGAATCCCACGGTATGTGAGATTCCCTTGTAAATTGATAGATGAAGTTAAAAGTCCTAGAGGTCGTTGAACATCTGGAAGCCTTCAGCTGGGGTGAGGCCGTCGTGGACGACTCCCTTTACTGCTTTCATCATTGCGAGTGGCTTAGCTGACTGGAAGACGTTGCGTCCCATGTCTACGCCGGATGCTCCGCAGTTGATTGCTTTGTAGCAAAGATCGAGAGCTTCTAGCTCAGGGAGCTTCTTGCCGCCTGCGATGACGATTGGCACTGGACAGGCTGCTACTACGTTTTCAAAGCCTTCTGTGTAGTAAGTCTTCACGATGCTTGCACCGTTCTCAGCACAGACGCGTGATGCGAGTCCGAAGTAACGTGAGTCACGTGCCATGGCCTTTCCGACTGCAGTAACACCCATCACTGGGATGTCATATTTGTTACCGATGTCTACGAGGCGACTGAAGTTAGCGATCGTGATGGCCTCCGTGTCAGCATCACCTACTGAGAGCATTGCTGCCATGCAGGATACGTTGAGACGGATCGCTTCTTCTTCAGAGATGAGAACGTTGTTGTTCATTTCTGTGAGGATCGTAGTGCCTGTGTCTGTTCTTAGGCAGATTGGCTTGCTGTTCTCAGCAGGGATGGATGAACGGATCATTCCACGGCAACCCATGAGGCAGTCTGCCTCCTCTGCGAGTGGTGCGATGTTGAGGTCGATACGCTCAAGACCAGAGGTAGGTCCCATGAGGAAACCGTGGTCAAATGCGAGCATGACGGTGCGTCCTGACTGCTTGTTAAAGATACGAGACATGCGGTTTTTGATGCCCCATGATGCGTTACGCATTCCCTTGAGGTAAAATGCGCTTGTGTCTGCTGGTGTGTTGAGTCCGAAGTTGTCTCCGTCTCTGATGTCGTCTAAGTCTGCCATAATGGTATTTGGTTGGTTATTTAGTTGGTTTGGTTTGTTTTAGTAGAGCTTCTTGATGCCTACATAAATAATTGATGCTAACTTGGAAAGCTCTTTTACAAGATTATATCACGCGATCATTGCCGCCATCGATAGGAACCTGGGCACCTGTGGTAGCGCAGAAGACTGGGCCAGCCACACAGCTCACCATACGAGCGATGTCTGTGGATTTGATTTCAGTGCGGAGTAGGTTCTTAGTCTTGTATTCTTCTACTGTGATGCCGTAGCGTTGTGCAGACTTTTCAAGAACTTCTTGCGTCCAGATTTCGGTATCGAAGACTGCGTCTGGGTGGACAGTGTTGACGCGGACTCCATCGGCAGCGAGCTCGAGTGCTGCAACGCGGGCTAGCTGGGTGACACCAGCTTTTGTCACTGAGTATGCCGCCGCCCCTGGTCCAGGTGCGCTGAAGTTCCGTGAGCCGATGATAATGATGGACGCTGAGAATCCGTGCTTGAGATAAGGGATGGAGAACTTGAGAAATCTCTGTGTTGCGGTGAGATTGATTTTGATATGTAGGTCCCAGCTGGTATCGAGCTCTTCGATGTATTCTCCGGCTTTAAAAATACCAGCGTTTGCTACGATGATATCGATCCCGCCATAATGCTTGGCGACTGCTTGGATGGCGGCTTCAAATTTAAAGTCATCGGTAATATCGCAGACCACTCCGCTGATGCCTTCACCTTTGAGGTTCTCAGTGATCGCAGGATTGATATCCATACCGATGACGACTGCTCCATCTGCGTGAAGTCGCTCCGCAGTGGCTCTGCCGATACCACCAGCTGCGCCGGTGACGATGGCTACTTTTCCAAGGTGAGGCTTAGATTCATCGAGCTCTGGTTGAAAATTCTTACGTGCTCTAGCGATAGCGAGCGTATTTGCGTCTGTTCCAGCCGCGGCTTGCGCCTGCTGGAGAATATTAGTTACTGTAGTGAGTTGGTTCATGATTTTATTAGGTTAAATTGGTTAATCTATCCGCAGACAGAGGAGATTGAGGTATGCATTTCGGAGATGTTGGCGGCGGCGTCATTACCATCGAAGACGGCGCTGCCGGTGACGATGAGGTCTGGCTTGATGGCTGCGATGTCGCCGATGTTGTTCTTCTTCACCGCGCCGTCGATGGCGATGACTAGTTCTGGCTTGAGTTCGCGGAGCTTGGCCACCCGCTCGGCTACTCGTTCAAAAAAGGTTTCTTTACCGGTGTCTGGACCGATGGATAGCACGAAGACTACATCGATTTTCCCCAGGTGCGGGGTGATGGTTTCTAGCGGAGTGCTCGGGTAAATCCCCACACTACAGAGTGCGTCTGAAGCGTTGATGAGATCCAGAGTTTCTTCAAATTTCTCTGTATGCTCAGGGTGAACGGTGATGATTTTAGCGCCAGCATTAACAAAGTCTGCGATGTGGTTTTCTGGCTGGCTGACTAGTAGATGCACGTCTTTGATGAGATCAGTTTCTAGCCCAGCGAGGAACGGAGCACCGACGGTGATCTTAGGCCACGCGTGACCATCCATGACATCGAGGTGCAGCAGGTTGACACCGGCTTGCTCAAGGATAGAAATTTCCTTTCCTTGATTCATCATGCTCCCTGTGAGGGTGCCGATGCTGAGCTTAGGAGTCCCAGTCTTTAGCTTTGAAATGAGTGCTTGTTTGTTCATGTTAGTTTTTCTCAATGAGTTTAATCAGAGTTTTCACCGCATATTCTACGAAGGCGGGGTCTTCCGCTGAGTAGTCTAGGGCTTCTACATTGATGGTGTCTGGGAGTGCTTTTTGGAGTGACTCCCAGTAGGCGGCATCGAGTTCTGGATTGTAGAGCTCACCGCCCTTGGCTGAGTAGCTGGAGACGCCTTTGAGTGGCATAAGGAAGACGGTGTCCTTGGTGGAGTGCTTGAGTCTCTGACCAATGTTCTGGGCGATTTTGTCTTGTTCTTGTGCATTTGGCCGAGGCACGAAGACATAAGGTGTGTGCCAGGTGACCATGTGGTCTTCGTAGCCGGCGGGGATTTTGCTAGGCTCATGGACGAGTATCCCGAGATGCTCAGACCCACCTGGACAGACGACTTGTGGCAGTCCTAGCTTACCCGCGACGGTGAGACGTTCTGGGCCGGAGGCGCGCAGGGCATCGAAAGTGGCGTCTGCTATTTCGCCCATAGCGTAGTCGAATACCGCGGTGATGATGCCTTCTTTCATCATCTGCTCCATGGCCTCTCCGCCTGCGCCGATGGCGTGGAAGGTGATGACCTCGTAGCCTGCTTGTTCGAAGAGCTCGATAGCGTGCATCGCTCCCTTAGTGATCACGCCGAGGTTAGTCATGCCGATGACTCCTTTTGCCTCTGACTTGGTGATGCTGCGCTCAACGAGCGACATGCCGTAAGCTGCCGCCGCCGCATTCGCAATGATTTTACGAGAGAAAACATTAAGTCCGAGGATGTCCGATACTGAGAACATCATGGTGATATCCTTGATGCCCACGAAGGGTCCTACATCACCAGAAGCAGCGGTGGAGAGCATCACCTTAGGGAATCCATAGGGTAGAGCCTGCAGTACAGGTGCACAAGTCGAGGTGCCCTGAGTGCCGCCGAGGGTAACGACTCCATGGATGGCATCTTTGCCGATGAGTTCGATAAGCGTCTTCTTCGCCCCACCGGTGACGAATGGGCCAGATATTTCGCGACTAGGTTTGATAAGTAAATCCTCTAGCGAACCGCCACCTTTAGCGATGACTTCGGCACGTGAAATATCTGCTTCAATGCCGGGTTTCCCGACCACTCCGATGTCAATAATGAGAGCCTTACCGCCGAGAGATTCTATTTCCTCACGCATGAGATTAGCCTCAGCGGCTTTAGTATCGAGTGTTGCTAGTATGGCTATTACTTTAGACATGGTTTGATGAGTTCTATTTGAAATTATGAAAATCTAATATCAGCGAAGTCCTTAGCGGCCTTGGATACAGCAACCTCGATCGGCAGACGCTCGGTGGATGAGCCTGTCCAGAATCCGTGCCCGGTGGTGTTATCGATGATGTACTGAGCATCGGCTGGCTTCTCAAGAGCGGCACCGTGGGCCACTAGGATGACATCTGGATGCACTTCACGACACTTGGCGTATGCTTCTTCCGTGAGGGCGGCAGTTTCATCGAGTGTCATACCACCTTGGTATCCTTTGAGTCCACCTTGTGTTGTTCCGGCGTGGAAACAAAAGACGTGTGGCTTAGCTTCGCTGCAGATGCGGATGGAGTCTTCGAGCGTGAATCCTAGACCGATGGAAACCATGCCCATTTCTTCACGAGCGTATTTGAGCATTTCGATTTCGTTGTCGAGTGTGATGCCGGCTGAGCTCATCACTTTGAAGATTTCTGAATCTTTATCTACATAGGAGATAGACGGGCCGATGTTAGAAACCGCGTTGACTCCCATGTCCTTGCACTCCTGTAGCACCATGTGCATGTCCTTCAGCGGATCGTTCGCATTAAGGCAGGCGCAGACGAATGCTTTGCCATCGAGCGCGGGCATGATGTCCTCGCGGGTGTAATTGAGTGTTTGCTTGTTAGAGTCGAGGATCGGCCACATCATGGACATTGTTCCCATGCCGTTAGCACGGAGACGAGCGCCTGAGAATGTATTGATACAGTCAGTGCCAGCGGCTTCTTGGAGCTTAGCTACGAGGCCAGATCCCGCGGATGAGATCATGATAGGTAGGCGGTTATCGACTTTGTTTTTGAGATTCGCAAGAATCGTTTCTGTAGAGATGCGTTTAGTAATCATAGTTTAACGATGTATTAAATTGTTGATCGCACTATAGCCATCATATTCCTCTCAGTCTTGCATTTTATCGGCAATATTTTGAATGAAATCGTCAACTGGGTGGAGGCTCAGCAGATCCATCTAGTTATTTCTATGAAATATTTTATATCATTCCATCAAACGATCAATCCAGTATCACTGTGAGGATGGTGTAAGTAGGGTGACAATGACAATGATGTTAGGAGCCTCGTTCACATTCTTCTTTGCAGTCTTTGTCGCACTCACTACTAAATCGACTCCCAACGAGACGGCTACTTTATCCTAAACCGTGCCCTGTAGGACGATGGTGGTTCCTTCATGATCTTGGAGAACTCGCGGGAGAAGTGGCTTTGGTCTGCGAAGCCGCATTCGTAGCTGATCTCTGCGAAGCTGTGGGTGGTCTGGACGATCTTATGGCAGGCTTCTTGGACGCGGAGGTGGCGGATGTATTCCTTAGGGGTCATGTTAAAGCAGGCTTTAAATTTCCTCAGGAATGAGCTGAGCGAGAGGTTTGAGTTGGCGGCTAGCTCAGTGATTGGGAGGTTCTCACGGAAGGATGCGTGAATGGTCTTGAGTGCATCACCGAGCTCTTCATTTTTCATCAGTGAGGTGGTGCCTTGGCTAAATGGACGCGTCACTCCCACGATCCCACAGACCTTGCCTTTGTTATCTAGTAAAGGTTTTTTAGTGGTGGTGGACCAGTCTACGAATCCATTCCCGCGGGGCACTAGCTCCACGCGGTTAATGATAGATTCGCCTGTTTCAAGGACCAAAATATCGTCCTTTAAGATTTCCTTAAACAGGTTAGGCGGCATAAATTCATTATCCCGCTTCCCCAGAATATCCGCCCCGTCTTCAACATCAAATAGCTCGAGTAATCGCTTATTAAATGCCACGTAGCGTTGATCGATATCTTTGACAAAGTAGACGAAGCCAGGAAGGTCATCGAAGATGTCTGCAAGTAGATTACTTACCCTGTGAGTTTGAAAGAAATCGTCATTTTGCATGGTCTTTTTTAATACGTTTCACTTGCGTGTTTTTGAAAATTGACTGGCCATTAGAGCCGATGCCTAGCCGGAAGGGGATCGGTTTTTCCCAGTGGCTAGGAGTGCTCAGGTTGTTACCTTTGAGTAGGAGTGTGGTGATGAGGTTGTTGTTGATCTTGGCAGTAATTTCTGTGTTTGTGACGGTGAATTCAAGCTGATAGAGTTCACCCGTTTTAATGGCTAGTTTGTTAGGGTTTACCTGTTGGGTTAAATCTTTGCCATTGAGAGAGTGAAACCCAGTGAGGTGAGCGTCTGTGTGGTCTAGCTCGAAGGCGACTAGGCCTTTTACTGTGGGGAGAAAGACGCACATATTTCCTTCGCCATAGACGCGGCTGAACTCAGTAGAAAACGTGTAGTAGTAGCCAGCGGAGAAGCTGAAGAAACGTCTAGAGTATTGGTTTTTCTGGGTGTAGAGACTGTCATTATCCGCCCACCACTCACCTTTCTGAGAGTGTGGTTTATTTTCTGTTAGGGGAGACCACTCGCCTATTTTCCCGTTGAGTTTCCAGCTAGAAATAACGACCTCAGGAGCGCGGGGTGGAGATGCCTTAGTAGAAACATAGGTCACAATGGCGATAGCCAATACGGCTGCTATTCCGCAGAGGACAAGCGATTTATAGTTCTTGTGCTTACGATTATTAAGTAGGTGATAAATTTTCCTCAGTGAGAGTGCCAAGGTCTCGGCTGATGCGGGGCGTTTGCGTTTGTCCTGCTGGAGACAGCGCATGATAATGTACTCGAGCTTCTTCGGGATATGCGCCTTACTTAGCGATTGGAAATTTCCCCTCGGGGTGACTCCCATGAGCATTTCATAAAGCAGCACGCCCACGCTGTAGAGGTCTGATCTCGGCGAGAGATCCTCATTCCTTGTCTGCTCAGGAGACATATAGTCTGCGGTGCCAACAGTGGTACCCGTCATGGTGAGTGACGTATTTTGCTCAGTGGTGCGCATGTCCTTTGAGATGCCAAAGTCGGTGACCTTCACGCATCCATTACTACCTAGCAGAACATTTGCGGGCTTGATATCCCGGTGGATGATACCGAGTTGATGCACAGCGGAGAGACCCTCACAGACCTTGATGGCGATCCTCACTGCGGTGCGCTGATTAAGGGTAAATTGATTATGTAGCTTCTGCTGTAGGTCCTCGCCTTTGATGTATTCTAGTACTAGATAGGGTGTCCCGTCTTCCATCACAGCGGCATCATGGATGGCGAGCACGTTGGGGTGCTTGAGCTGGGCCATAAGCTTTCCTTCACGTTTGAGGCGCTCAACAAAGAGCTCCTTATTTTTTGCCTTTGGGGAGAAAATTTTCAGCGCTACGGTGCGGTTTAGCTCAGTATGGATAGCACGGTAAACAGTGCCCATACCGCCTTTACCTAGGGTTTCTTTAATGCTGTAACCTGGCAGAACAATGGTCTCATTCTCACGAGGTGCATCTAGCCGCTCAGTGAGTGCCCAAGCCAGCATCTTCTTGGCTTTCTCGGCGGTCTGTGTGGCATTGTTAGATGGCATGATTAGATTATGCGATAGATTCAATCAGATAAAATAGCAATGAGGTAGCGCAACTCATCATCCGGATCCTCATTCTCTGTGATGGTCTCTATGATCTCTGCGCGGAGCATCTCGCCGTAGCGTTTGCGCATCCTGTGGACGCCTACTTTTACGGCAGAGAGTGAGATGTGGTGATCATCGGCTATTTCTTGGTAGCTAGAGGTAAGTTCTCCACTGAGACTCGGTATAAGGGCATTGTAGAGTTTGAGTTTACCTTCTTCTTTGTATTTTTGACGTAGTTGCTCTCCAGCAGATTCCACGATAATAAGTGCCCAGCGCTTATCGAAACTCACTGTGGGATCGATCGCTTTTTCGTCTCCCCAGCGTTCTTCTTCGGCAGCGATGTCGGTGACCACTACTCTACCTGAGCCACGCTTGATGGTGACTTCTTTGGCGTGCTCATCTCTCAGATAGCGTTTAAATGAGGTTAGCAAGAAAGTGCGCATCTTGCCTTTTTCTTTCTTAGCCGCTGCGAAGAGTGCCTTCTCTATACCTTTAGCCATGAAGCCCTGCACAACATCCTCTGAATCCTCCATGGATCTGCCAAAGCTCCGAGCATAAGCATAAAGCGGTCGCCAGTACATTGTGCACAGCTCATTGAGCGCACTCGATGCATCGGTGTCGTTTCCTTTGACTTGCTGGACCAGTGTCCAGCGGGTGGGTTGAAATGATGAGCTACCTTCAGACATAATTGTAAGTGAACTGCTATCAAAGCCATGTTTTCCTAATCCGCAAAGAAAAAACTCACTTGAGTATTACCTAAAACCGTTCATGATATAAGGCATGTTAAACTTTAGGTGTAACACTCAATCAATATTTCTCCCACTTTTCCTCTTGGTAGGATTTTGTGGGTCATCATTCGGTTTAGCCGAGGATGATCTTGAAGTGGGGAGAAAATCCAAGGAGCTAGTGGATAAAATGAAGCAACAGGAGGCTGAGTTGAGAGATGAGAGCGAGAAAAAGATAGCTGGCGAGCGCAAACTCGCTCTGGAGCGTCTAGAGAAAATAAGGGAGCTCTACATCTCAAAGAGTAAGCAGGCCGAGTCAAATAGCATTGAAAAAGAGATCAATCTGCTGAGAAAAAAAATGGGCATGTCGGCCCCAAATAGGCCAGTAGAACGTGAGACTAAGAGGGCTAATAATGATAATGAAAATCAGTATTTCAAATACAGAACGAACTATATTTTCGATGAAAAAGGGATCATAAATGGGGAACTCATCTTTATGCCAAACAAAAAAGTCAGAATGATCTATAATTATAAGGGTAAGAGCGAAAGTGAATTTCTAGACTGGAAAGACATGGGTGACCACGTCCAAGTGCTCGCAGGATCGCCATTGGGAAAGATCATCATCTCTGAGAGTCCAAGCTCAAACTATAAATCTTTGCTCATCCGCTGGGGTGGCGAACTCAAAAATAAACTCACAGATGGACACTCTGAATAATAGAACGATGAAATTTTTGCTTACTACCGTACTGGTGTTTATAGGGATAATTCAACTCGGCTACGCACAGCAACTCCCTGAAGATGCCAAGCGCATCCTCGATAAACTGGCCGAATACGAAGAACGTGAGAAGAAGGCGACTGAGGAAGAGATTGTTAAAGATAAAAAAAAGGTGATCAAGTCGTTAGAGCGCTCGGAGAGGCGTATCAAGTCAGAGGGAACGCGAAGATTGTTTAATTGGCATATCAATAGACTTAAAAGTGAGGTCGCGAGCTCTGAGAGGGTCATTAGTGGCGCTGCAAAAAAGGACATCGTAGATTATGATGCGGTCTATCATTACAAGCACCCGATGGATGCATTCTCTGATCAGAAAGGAGAGCTTGTTTTCAACATTAATCGCAAAGTACATATGCGCCATAGATCCCCCAATGGGGAAACCTTATTTGCGCATGATATCACATGGGATCTTAGAGATGGCAAACTAGTCATTATCGACCAAGTGCACGGGGACATAATTGTCAGTCAGAAGCAGCCTAACAAGCGTAATATTATTATGCTAGAATGGACCAAACTGGGTAAAACGCTCACTGCGATGCTGAAATAAACACATCAATAGGAGTTACAATAGCAGTTGCCATCTTTCAGTATTTACTGAAGATACGATCTTGACAGTTGTTGCTGGCAGTCATAAGGATATTACATGTCAGATAATGCACAAAATGATTTACAAGAAGCCTACTGGAAGCATCTTTTATTAAAAGGTAAGCGTCCGAAGAGTGTGTATGCCTTGATGGATTCTCTGCAGCGAGAAGAGGCGGAGTTTTACGAGAACTACGCGAGTCTAGATTCTTTAGAGTCTGCTTATTGGCAGTCCACGGTGGACGAAACCATCAATGTGCTTGAGCATGACGAGGATTACGCAGAATATCCTGCAGATCAAAAACTGCTCGCATTTTACTTTACCTACATCACCCATATCCAGAAAAACAGGTCTCGGTTTGTAGGGTATTTTCCTAAACTACCTAACCCAGACCAACACTGTAGTATCCATGATATAAAACTCAGTATGAGCATGCCACACAGCTTGAAGGGCATGAGCCGCAGCTTTAAACATTACGCAAAAAGCATCGTTAAAGAAGGGGTTCAAGGTGGAATATTCGCAGATAGAAAGAAACTGACAGATCAATATGATCGACTCTTACTCGTTCATTTTTTAGCGGTCATTAATTACTACATCAAAGACAACAGTGAGTCATTCCAAGATACTGATGCGTTCATCGAGAAGAGCACCAACTTCGCGATTCAGGCAGCGGCAGATGGAGTATTAGAGGCTGGGTTTGATTTTGTTAGATTTATCGTGGGTAAGGATGATAGGCTTAAAGGACTGAGTAAAATGATAAGCAAATTTATACCTGAATAGATAATGAAAGAGCAAACATCCATTCCGAAGCACAAGCTAGGCAGGGCAGCATCTCTTGCGGGTGCAGGCGTGAAAGTAGGCGTGAACTACCTGCGGTATAAAGGAACTAAAGTCCTTACGGGAAAAGATGAGAAGGATAAATTCCACGAAAGAACTGCGGCGGACACCTATAAAACTTTTAGTAAGCTAAAGGGTGGTCCACTGAAGTTAGCTCAGATGCTCAGCATGGATAAAAACATGATTCCGGCGCAGTATTCTGATGAATTCTCTAAGGCTCAATACTCAGCTCCACCTCTTTCTTACCCACTCGTAGTGAAGACATTTCAGCGTGAAGTGGGTAAATCACCTACAGAAATATTTGATACATTCACTAACAAAGCAGCAGCAGGTGCATCTATTGGGCAAGTACACAAAGCGACTAAAGATGGGAAAACCTACGCGGTGAAAGTCCAGTATCCAGGAGTGGCAGATAGTTTACATAGTGATCTAGCCATCGTGAAACCTATCGCTATGAAGCTCTTTCAGCTAAAAGCGAAGGCGATAGATCCCTACATGCAAGAAGTAGAATCTAAGCTGATAGAGGAGACGGACTATGATTTAGAATTGCGTAGATCAATGGATTTAGCAGAGAAGTCTAGTCAATTACCACTCACAAGATTTCCCCAATATTATCCAGAGTTTTCCAGTAATAAGATACTCACTATGGAGTGGGTCGATGGTCTTCAGTTAGATAAATATGCCGAAAGTGATGCTCTACAAGAGGAGAAAAATAAGATAGCACAAGCGCTCTGGGATTTTTATGCGCATCAGATACACACCTTGAAAGTCTTCCATGCAGACCCGCATCCCGGAAATTTCATCGTTAAAAATGGTGAGCTGTGGGTGTTGGATTTTGGTTGTGTTAAAGAGATTGGTGACGAGTTCTATGAGGGTTATTTCCGCTTGATGGAACCAGACGTATCTCAAGATAATGAGAAGCTTCGGCCAGCGCTGTACGACTTGAGCTTACTCTTAGAAGAGGATGACGAGGCTTCGATTAAGAAATTGTTAGAGATTTTCGGAGAGTCTATTACATTACTAAATAAACCTTACAGGGCTGGGGTATTTGATTTTGGAGATAACGCATTTTTCGAGCAGCTCGCAGCTTTTGGGGAACGCACCCGCAATGATAAAGAACTTCTAGCGATTAATTCAGCTCGTGGTAAAACGGACACACTGTATCTGAATCGCACATTCTTTGGGGTTTTTAATCTGATGGGAATGTTGAAAGCGAAAGTAGATACTTCAAAAGAAGTTGAACACAGATTCGAGAAAGTGTGCTAATACTGACGCATGAAAATAGAGATCATTAATACCGGTTCTGAGCTTCTTTTAGGCAGCACGCTCAACACTCATGGGGCTTGGCTTGGGCAAGAGCTGTTAGGGCTTGGTCTACGTGTCCAGAGGCTTATTACTGTGCCAGATGGTGATCCTATTAGGGATGCGTTAAAGCAAAGTATCGCGGTCAGTGACGCGGTCATCATCACTGGTGGACTTGGACCTACGAGTGATGATGTCACACGGGAGGCTACTGCGGAAGCGCTCGGCGTGGAGCTGATAGAGGATGAGCATGCAGTACGCTGTATCGAGGCATTTTTTGCCAATTTAGGCAGAGAAATGACCCCCTCAAATCTCAAGCAAGCCCTCCACCCCGTAGGTGCAGATGTGCTGCCAAACCCTAATGGAACAGCACCTGGCGTCTATGTTCCACCGCGCTTAGGGAATTCTTCATGTGCTATTTTTCTGCTACCTGGACCACCCTACGAAATGCATGCAATGTATCACGCGGAGGTCGCTCCGAGGCTTAAGGCGCTCACAGAATTGCCAGTTGACCATGGCGTGACGAACATTAAATTTTCAGGAGTCGGTGAGAGTTCATTCCAAGATAAGTTAGACGCCGCACTTCATGAAATACATGGCCTAGAAATTGGCTATTGCGCCAGACCAGGAGAGCTGGATCTGCGCCTTATCGGGTCAGAGTCTAACAGAAATGCGGCTGCTAATCTGGCGATAAAAACGTACCCCCAGCAATACATCAATAATGATGGACGCTCGCTAGAAGAGACGGTAGTCCATGCACTAACAGAAAAAGGGCTCAAGCTATCACTGGCTGAAAGCTGTACAGGAGGCAGGATCTCTAGCCGTATCACGGACGTTCAAGGCTCATCTGCTGTCTTTACCCATGGTTTCATCACCTATGCGAACCAGGCGAAAGTAGCGATGATTGGAGTAGATGAAGACCATATAGAAACTCATGGAGCAGTGAGTGAGGTAGTGGCTAAGGAAATGGCAGAAGGCGCACTGAAACATTCAGGATCAGACATCGCCGTATCCGTTACAGGAATCGCGGGCCCCACGGGCGGGACTAAAGAAAAGCCGGTAGGAACGGTTTGGATAGGAATTTCTGTTGGAAATGGGGAGCGGGTAGAAACATCCGCTGAGATGAAATTTTATCCAAACGGCAGAGCGGTATTCAAACAGCTCGCCAGTCAAGCAGTGCTGATGAAGATACTGAGAACTGTTAGAGAGTATTAACAGTAACAACCTTTTTATCCAAGAAATACTCAGCGAGAGCATCACGAGTGGAAGTATCCAGCATCGTTCTGTTAGCCCTTTTAGCTTGGCCTATTTTTCTGAGCGACATCATCTTCTGTCCACCAGACTGAAGGTCATAACTATTGAAGAGGACGGTAATCCGTTGCTCAGGTAGCAGTAATTTTTCTCCCTTTTTGATTGCTACGTATTCTTTATCTTTCTTAATCACGGTGAGCCCCAACAGCTCACGATCAGACATTCTAGACTTAGCCGCTTCATTAATGACGATGAGCATTTCTTCCACAGTGAGCTCACATCTGGCTAGCATGTTATCATAAGGTATTAGGCTCCATAGATCTCCCATAGTTACTTTTCCCGCCTTGAGAGTCCCGCCGAAGCTTCCGTGGAAGATGGCATCCACCTTTATTTTTTGTTTCGCAGCGAGGTGATTAAACGCTGCGGCAAACAATGGTAGTGTGTTCTTGTTCGGGCCCTTGAATTCTATATCTACGAGCAGCTTACCGATTTCTGTTTCAGTGTATTTAGTCGCTGTGTCTAGATAAGGTTGGGCATGTTGCAGAACGATAGGATCCAGCGCGAAGCGATCATCCATTAGATTGCTAACGATACGTTTCTTAATGAGCTTTCGGGATTCCCGATCAAATGTAAGATCCACTCTACCGCACTGAATACCGTGATAAGCAGCCTGAGTGCAGATGACACCGCCTACTTTAAAGTAAGACATATCCTTATGAGAATGACCTCCAATATAGAAATCCACACCCTGCACTTTTCCTAGAATCTTATCCAGCGGGTTTGCATAGTCGTATTTAAATTTGAAACCCATATGACCAGTGACAATGATGGCGTCTGCCTTCATCGCCTTGAGCTGATCCACACTATTCTGCAAGCACTCCACAGGGTCTAGCGGCTTCACTCCCTTGAGTAAATCTGGGCTGAGCCAGTAGGGGAGACCAGGCGTCACCAGCCCTACGATGCCAATTTTAAAACCATCTATCTCTTTGAGCATGAACGGTGCCACACGTTTTGCTAATGGGTGGTCAGCATTTCCCCAGGCTCCAGGCTTACGACCCATGTACTCGATGTTAGCTGTGAGAATCGGCATGTTAGATAGATTTGCCGCCTCTTCTACCGCATCCAGACCCCAGTCAAATTCATGATTCCCCAGCGTCCAGGAATCATAACCAAGTTTATTGATCAACTCTATCATCACCTTACCATTGCAAAGCTGGCTGACCGGTGTGCCTTGATAGAGATCGCCCACATCCACGAGGATACTAGATGGGTTCATATTCCTCCAAGCCCTGATCTGCGTGGCGCATTTAGCAAATCCGCCGAGGCTAGTGTTGCCATTATAGTCTGTGCTAGGCAGGATATGACCGTGCAGGTCAGTGGTGTGAATGATGGAAATCGTCTTTACAGAGGATTGCTGCACCGCAGCCATAAGCGGAGTCAGAGGCATCGCTAGGACGCCGGCCGCAGCGCCAGTCATCGTTTTAATCGCGTTTCTTCTCGTGTGGACCATGCTAACAAAAGACACCTAGAATCAACTAATTACAAGCGGTAAAATGTGGCGATATCGTAATATTCCCCTCAAAGAACATCAACTCACTAATCACCTTCGGGCAGTTAGATAACATTGTTGACCAGATTAACTATGGATTATAGATGACTTTTCAGTTGCTTATAAAAGCTATGAAATACTTAATCTGGCAGCAGTATGAAATTTATATTCTAACCTCCATCTAGTGATCATGTTGGTGCACTAGTGATTGACATAAAACGCATAAGATTTAATCTCATCTTATGAATAATCTATTCAAGTATTTCAGTCTATGTGTGTTCAGTATTTTCTGTAGTGGAAGTATTTTTGCGGAAACTAGAATATGGACTTCGAGTGATGGCCATCGTGAATAATAATAAGTTATGGAATGCAGATAGACGATTAGAAGGAATAGCTCATGCTCTTAACGTGGGGTTTGTTGAGTAAGATATCAGACAAACAGACCTTTCCCCTGTGCCTTCAGCACAGGATTCTTTTGTGGATGGGGACCTAGGGATAAATCCCTAGGCTGTGAAGCCATGATCTCTTCAAGATCCCAGTATGATGAAGCTTTGTATCGATGATCTCTTTAAGACCCCAGTATGATGAAGCTTTGTATCGATAATCTCTCTAAAACCCCAGTATGATAAAGCCACGCAGATTTGATGTTGTTATACATTTCAAACGGCAAGAGTTTTTAGGAACTCTTCCGTGGGGAAGGAATCAGTAAATCTCCTGAAGGGAGAAAGGTTGCAAAGCCTAGGGTTTTAATCCTGGCGACGGCCATCGTGAATAATCATAAGTTATGGAATGCAGATAGACGTCTGCAATAGATTGCTCATGCTCTTAATGTTGGGTTTGTTGAGTAAGTTACCAGACAAACAGACCTTTCCACTGTGCCTTCAGCACAGGATTCTTTTGTGGATGGGGACCTAGGGATAAATCCCTAGGCTGTGAAGCCATGATCTCTTCAAGATCCCAGTATGATATAGCTTAGTATCGATAATCTCTTTAAGACCCCAGTATGATGAAGCTTTGTATCGATAATCTCTCTAAAACCCCAGTATGATAAAGCCACGCAGATTTGATGTTGTTATACATTTCAAACGGCAAGAGTTTTTAGGAACTCTTCCGTGGGGAAGGAATCAGTAAATCTCCTGAAGGGAGAAAGGTTGCAAAGCCTAGGGTTTTAACCCTGAGAACGAATGCCCCTGAAGATCCCGTGCTGAAGGCACGGAGGAAATGTGTTGATCCGTGTATGACATTTCATAGACTCTCAGTCATGGGTCAATCGTTACATCAGGTTTATGGTCATCTTGTTTTTTCTACAAAGGATCGTAGAAATTTGATTGGATCTGAGATCGAGGCGGAATTGTATCAGTATATTTGTGGTATGATTCGTGATCTGGGTTCCAAGGTGATAGTGATCAATGGGATGCCAGATCATGTACATATTATTTTCAGGGCTAGTAAGTCTGTTAGTGATGTTGAGTTTATTAAACAGGTTAAGGGTAGTTCATCGAAATGGCTGGGAGATAAAGTGAAAGGCTTTCGTTGGCAAAAAGGTTATGGCTGGTTCAGTGTGGGAGCGAAAGATTTGGATAAGGCGGTTGCTTATGTGAAGGGGCAAAAGGAACATCATAAGAGTTTGAGTTTCCAGGATGAGTTAAGGGGGATTTTGAGGACTTATGATATTGATTTTGATGAGAGGTATTTGTGGGATTGAATGAACGGTGAACGTTTCCACTGTACCTTCAGCACAGGGTTTTTTTGTGGGACGGGATCTAGGGATAAATCCCTAGGCTGTGAAGCCATAATCTCTTCAAGATCCCAGTATGATGAAGCTTTGTATCGATAATCTCTCTAAGATCCCAGTATGATGAGGCTTTGTATCGATAATCTCTTCAAGATCCCATTACGATGAAACTCTTTGAGCTTTGAAATCATCATCTCTTCGTCTTCCTATTACGATGGAATCAAGAGATCGATTTCAGCGGCATCGAGAGCGCTAGCGGGAAGCCTATTCGAGAAAATTCAAACGAATTTATGTTCAAAAATGTAAAATTTATTGAGGGTAGATGATGGACCGCCCTTTCTAACAAATTTAAGAGTTATTAGAGCTATTTTAATCGTATGATACTTTGCTTTCTAAGCCATGATTCCTTTGATCACGTTTGCTTGTTTTACGCCGGTGAGTTTCTGGTTTAGGCCTTGGTATGGGTAGGAGAGGCGCGAGTGATCGTAGCCCATCATGTGGAGCAGTGTGGCGTGGAAGTCGCGCACGTGGACGGGGTCTTTTGTGATTTTGTAGCCTAGCGGGTCAGTTTCTCCGTAGGCGTGTCCTTTTTTGACTCCGGCTCCAGCCATCCAAGTGGTGAAAGCATGAGGATTATGGTCGCGGCCAGCGAAATTTCCCTCACCGCCGTTACGGTTCTCCTGCATCGGAGTTCTGCCGAATTCTCCACCCCAGACGACTAGGGTGTCTTCTAACAATCCCCGTTGTTTCAAATCTGTTAGAAGAGCTGCTATGGGTTTGTCAGTTTGGGTGCATTTATTTTTGAATCCGTGGTTGAGAGCTTCATTCTTGCTAGAGCCATGTGAGTCCCATCCCCAGTCATAGAGCTGGACGAAGCGGACGTCGTTCTCGATAAGCTTGCGTGCGAGTAGGCAGTTGTTAGCAAATGATTCCTTGCCTGGCGTAGTGCCGTAGAGATCATGGATATGCTGGGGTTCCTTGGTGATGTCCATGACTTCTGGGACTGAGGTCTGCATCCGGAATGCCATTTCATACTGGGCGATTCGGGTGAGTGTCTCAGGGTCGCCGATTTTATCATAAGATTTTTGATTGATGGCGTTTAGGTGGTTCAGGGCTTTGCGTCTAAGCTCAGGTGAGACCCCGGCAGGATTTTGAGCGTTGAGGATAGGGTCCCCGCCACTGCGGCACTGAACGCCTTGGTAAACGGATGGCAGGTAACCAGATCCCCAGAGAGATTTTCCAACTCGTGGAAGGCGACCACCGGAAAGCAGCACCATGAAGCCAGGGAGATTATTATTCATAGAACCGAGACCCCAAGTGACCCATGATCCTAATGATGGGCTACCTAGATTCTGGTTTCCTGTCTGAATCATTAGCTGCGCGGGACCGTGGTTGAACTGGTCTGTTTGCATGCTGTGGATAAAGCAGATGTCGTCTACATGCTTGGCAAGGTGTGGCATTCTATCAGAAATGTAGGCTCCTGAATCGCCATGCTGTTTCATCGGGTAGACTGGACCGAGGATTTTTGGTGTGCCTGAAATGAAAGCAAATTTCTGCCCTTCGAGGTATTCTTGCGGACACTCTTTGCCATTTAGTTTTACTAATTCTGGCTTGTGGGTAAAGAGCTCAAACTGTGAAGGTGCGCCGATCATATGGATATAAATGATCTTCTTTACCTTTGGTGCGAAGCTCGGTGGGATGGGAGCTAGCGGGCTATTAGTGTCGTGGTTGAGCTGAAGGGGCGGACCGCCTGAGCCGAGCGCGTGTCCCTGGGTGGCCAGATACATGCTGCCTAGTCCTGTGGCGCAGTCGCGCATGAAATGTCTGCGTGTGGTGTGCTGGAGACCCTCTGCTTGGATTTTCTGAAATAGGTTCATCTTATTTAGTAAGTGATGCGTCTAGGTTAAGAAGGAGAGAAGCTACGATGGTGTAGGCTCCTCCATCTGCGGTGGCAGCCATTCCTTTTAGCTGTCCTGGGTGATTCTGATAATATTTTTCAGCTGTTTGGTAAGTGGCTTCGAGTTCATTGAGAGTGGCTTCATCTGGCCGCTGCGAGGTGGTGACGCGGTATCCGAAGGTGAGCTTTTCTCTGATGGTGGCGGTTTCTAATTCGTTTTTCATGCGGCGAGCTAAGCCCTTGGCGAACTCGGCGTAGGCTTCGTCGTTGAGCGTGGTTAAAGCAGCTGTTGGGGTGTTTGAAATGAGTCTGCGTTTGGAGCACATTTCTCGTGTGGGAGAGTCAAACGCCATGAGAGCAGGGTAGGGAATACTGCGTTTCCAGTAGGTGTAGAGTGCCCGGCGGTAGCGCTGCGGGTCACCTACTTCTGGTGTTTTCCATCGATCACTTACAAATGGTTTCCAGACTCCTGGAGGGATCGGTGGGAATGTGGGCTTTCCGAAGAGCTGATGGGTGACGAGTCCGGAGTTAGCAAGTCCCATGTCGCGGATGGCTTCTGCGCGGAGTCTCCTGCGCGGCGAGTAGGAGAGCCAGACGTTAGTTGGGTCTTTGGCACGGTGTTCTCTGGAGACGGCAGCGGATTGCTGGTAGGTGGCGGACATGACTATTTCTTTTAATAGCGATTTTGGTTTCCATTGATGTTCGGTGATGAATCTTACAGCGAGGTCATCTAACAGATCCTGGTGGGTAGGTGCCATGCCGGATGAGCCGAAATCTTCTAATGTCTCAACAAGACCAATCCCGAAGAGCTGCTGCCAATAGCGGTTCACGGCGATACGGGCGGTGAGCGGATTTCTCTCGCTTGCGAGCCAGCGAGCCATGTCGAGTCTAGTAGGGTTTTCTGGCTGCTCAGCCATGAGTGGAGGGAATGATTTAGGAGTGCCTGGCTTAGTGATGAGGGCACCTTTTTCTAGCCAGTTACCACGCTCGAAGACATGGGTATTTCTAGCCAGCTTAGGGTCACGTGATTTCATGATGGGAAGCTTAATTCCCGGGATATCGTTATAAACTTTCCTGGCTTCCTCATAGACCTTGAGTTTAGCTTTTGCCCCAGTTTTCCATGTTGCCCATCGAGGGTCATCGGTGTATTCTACGCGACTACGATCCGGTACTGGAATGAATGCCAAGATTTGGAGCTTATAATCCATTTTCAGTGTCACGGTTTTGACATTGCTAAGTGAGACTTCTTCAGTGGGGACGATGACTGCCCAGCGTGGGTGAAACATCTTGGTGTATGGGCCCCACCCGTAGGCATTTCCTTTGAGGCTGTCGCGGAAGTAGAATGTGTTTTCTTGGCTATCTGGGATGAGGTGCTCGATGGGGACATCGCGCTTTGTGCCATCTAATAATTCTATGCTAAGTTTGACCGTGCTGAGGCCCGCTCCATGTTCTGGATTACTGAGTGCCGCTTTCTCGTCCTTAGGGAGGATGGTGATCTTGATCGCTTCGAGTTTCTGAGTAGTGGGCTTCCAGTTAAGAGTGAATGAGGAAACGACTTTCTTGTTACCTACGGTATGAATTTCTTCATGGGTGCCGGTATTTTTAATTTGAGTTTTTGAGTTTTCTGAAGTGACTGTTGCTCCGCTCGTAGTCAGCCATTTGCTCTTATTCGCAATGTCTTGTGCAGGCGATATATAGTCGATTTCTGCTTTGTTGAGAGCGTTTAATTTAGCGTTAGCCTCTGGGTATTTGTCGATCGTATCAGGCACCTTGATCGTGGGAATATGACTACTAACATCGATATCTTGATCGTTGTTAAAAAAGGCGAGGAACTTGTAGTATTCATCGTGCTCAATGGTGTCATATGGATGACTGTGACATTGCACACAGCCAAATGTTTGTCCCTGCCAGACTTCCCATGTGGTGTTGACCCTGTCCATGACAGCAGCCACGCGGAATTCTTCATCGTCGGTTCCGCCTTCTTCATTGGCTTGGGTGAGACGGTGAAAGGTGGTGGCTATCAAGTCTGCGTGCGTTGGGTTCTCTAATAGATCGCCAGCGAGTAGTTTGATGGTAAATTGATCAAAGGGCATGTCGTCATTAAAGGATTTGATCAGCCAGTCACGGAACGGCCAGACATTTCGACGGCGATCTAAGCCCATGCCTTCACTGTCTGCATAGCGGGAAAGATCCATCCAGACCGATGCCCAGCGCTCGCCATAAGCATCAGATGCTAATAGGCGGTCAACAGCAGCGGCGTAGGCATTATCGGGGTCAGCTTTATAGGCGGCTTCAAATTCATCTAGTTCGTTGATGGTAGGTGGTAGCCCTGTGAGATCGAAACTGAGTCTTCTGAGTAGCGTGGGTGAGTTTGCTACTTTAGTGGGTTGGAGCTCACGTTGCTCCATCTTAGAAAGGATAAAGGAGTCTATCTTCTTGTTACTCCAATTCATCTTAGTTTCAGGAGCTTGCTTGCTGACAGGAGCCTTGTAGGCCCAGTGCACATCCCATTCGGCACCTTGTTCTATCCACTGTCTGATGATGTTGACCTCATCGTCTTTGAGTCTCGGGCCGTGCTCAGCTTGCGGCATGAGGTCTACGTCTCCATCTTCTGCGGTGATGCGTTTGTAGAGTTCAGATTCTTCCGGATTACCGGCGATGACGGCGAGATTTTTAGATTTACCTCTAACTCCTGAGATATCGTAGATGAGTGAAAGTTTGCCAGGGAGCTTTCCGTCAGTGCCTACATTTACTCCTCCGTGGCAAGTGGTGCAGTTTTTGTTGAAGATGGGGCGGACGTGTTCATTAAAGGAAATCTTCTGATTTATAACAGGAATTGATTCTGCTAGCTCCAAATGCTCAGAATCAGGCAATTTTTCAGGCTTCTCTGCGCTCGTTTTTGAGTCGGAGCACGACGTGAAAATACCCCCGGCGAGAACCAGCAATAAATGAGAAAACTTTTGATGTGATTTGGATGGCATTGCAATTTATACGTCACACTATGCCAGATTTTACTGATCTCAAGATTAGAATACGACAAAGGATTTCACCATAAGCGACACGGCTAGCACTCTCAAATCACAGCACTTTTTGTAAAGGGTAGATTTTGACATCTACGCCCCGCGACATGAGGGCATGGTCAGGTGCTCTACTTGGCTGTTCGAAGCCGGCTAATTTGATTGGATAAGCGGAATGTTGTTTGACTTCAACACGATGCAGCGGGTAGGCGTTGTGGTGGACTCGACCAGAGTAAAGCTGCTGTTCTTTTTGGTTATAGGCGAAGAGGTAGTAGCGTTCTGCTAGGAAAAATTCGAGGCTTTCTGAGTCGATAGAGCTCGGGTTTACAGGTTCATTTGGGGTGTACTGATAACTAGCGGTTTCATGTGAGTCTTTTTGTTTGGAATGATAGCTTACGGTCAGATGATCCATAGAAGCAGACATTTTGGCATCGAAATAGGGAAGATTGAAGAATTTCCTGGCAACCCTAACCGCTAGCTTTTGATTTGCATCTAGGGAGTAAAACCAGACTCCAGGTCGGCCCTCTTCATCATGAACATAGGTACGTACGTTCATTTCGAGGAAGTTAGATATTCCGGGGACAACAGGTAGAAACCTGGGTCGTATGTTGCACATACAAAAAGGAACGATTCCCAAGTAAGCGTCACCTTCAAAGGTGTCCACGGTGAGTCCGGGAGGTAATGTGGCTTGAATGACAGCAGGATCTATTCTCCAATGTAAAAATAATAGCTCTTTCCATGATTGATAGAGAACGTGTGCTTGAGGGGGGGCTTTGCAAGCATCTAGGCGCTGTTGGTTCGTTGGAGTAGACATTATCATATTTTGTTAATAGCAATCTAGACCAGATGGGGAAATTGTCAGGTTTTTCTAGTGCGTAATTTAAGCACCGCTTGACCATGCGGTGGATGGGGGGTAGTAAATGATCATGCCTAATCTAATGAAGCTAACTGCCATTGTGGCCATGACTCCCGAGCGGGTGATAGGGAAAGATAATGATCTGCCCTGGAGACTACCTGAAGATTTGAAGATGTTTAAGCGCACCACTGCTGGGCACCCAGTGGTGATGGGGCGTAAGACGTGGGATTCTCTTGGGAAATATAAACCACTCCCAGGGCGGCAGAATATAGTCATCACGCGTGATGAGAGCTGGACGGAAGAAGGTGCGACGGTGATCTTTTCTCCAGAAGGATTGCAGGATCTGGAGTTGCAGGATGAGCATGTATTTGTCATCGGCGGAGCTCAGATTTATCAGGTATTTCTACCGCAGCTGGATGAGATGATTGTGTCTCATGTCTATAAGAATTATGAGGGTGATACTCGGTTTCCAGAGTTTAGTGAATACTTCAGTGAGTATGAAGTGCTAGAGACCTATGAGGAATTCGAGGTGCGGAGGTATTTTGGTTTGCAGGCAATTTACAATGATATCAGGATATAATATGGCTAAACATAAACCAAAGCAGAGAGGATACACAGCGATCGAATTCAACGTCTATGAGGCATTGGATTGGGATCGTGATAAGATTATTCTCGCTCTTGATGTGATCCGTAAAAAGTTCTGCGAATGTAGCGATCTTGCGCGGCACGGTTTGAGTGCTCATATTATGCCACGCGAGCTACCGCAGAAAGCTGGTGAGCTCTACCCAGTGATGGGGCTGATCATCCCTACCTCTAAACATTTTGGTCACTTCGACACACATTCCATTATCTCAGTTTTCGAGGCTTGGCTGCGAAGCCACGAGATTACAGACCTACTCGATGAAGCAGCCAAGGTCGGTATTCCATCGTGGGAGCAGCTGCTTAAACAAGAAACTTTCCCGGTTGATCCTCGCACTTTGTATTCATAACATAGCTCAGCTTAAGCAACTGCGTAGTTTTGTGACTTAGAATTTGCCTATCAGGGATACTCTGTAACAATAGATGTGCAGATGGTTAATGATGAGACGATAGCGACTGAGTGGGCAATTGAAGCGGAAAATATGCGGGTGGACTACGGCAATACCGTGGCAGTCAAGGGGCTGACCTTGAAGATCCCTTATGGGGAGGTTTACGGGCTAGTGGGGTCGAATGGTGCAGGCAAGACTAGCACGTTTAGTGTCTGGGCCACACTGATACAGCCCACTTATGGAAATGTGAAGGTGGGGGGTGTGGACATCTTAGAGAGTCCGGATAAGGCGCGGGAAATGATGGCTTATATGCCGGATTTGGCGCCAGTGCCTAGCGACTTGAAGGTGTGGGAGTTTCTAGATTTGTTCGCGCGGAGTTACGGCTACTCTGCCAGCGAAGGAAAGGAACGATGGACTGACTGTCTGAATATGGTTGACCTTTGGGACAAGCGAAATGATTTCTGTAAGGACTTATCACGCGGGATGAAACAGCGGGTGAATTTAGCGAAGGCGATCCTGCACCATCCTAAAGTGATCATCCTGGATGAGCCGGCGAGTGGGATGGATCCGCAGTCGCGTGCTAAACTGAGGGTGATCTTAAAAAAGATGGCAGCGGAGGGGACGACGGTGGTGGTGAGCTCACACATTCTGAATGAGCTGAGCGATATGTGCACCTCGGTGGGGATATTGCATCACGGGGAACTCATCGATCATGGCGAGCTACAGCAAGTGGTGGATAGAGGAGAGGGCGGGGAGGCGCAGATGCTGATTTTAGTCGCTGGGGAGCAGGCCTTGAAGATCGCTGAATTGAAGAAATATTTGGATGAAAAACACGCGGCGCAGAATCTGGAGCCAACAATCATGAAAGGAGGTGTGGTGGTGACCGTCAGTGGCGGGATGGATGAGCAGGCGGCATTACTGACGCAGCTAGTGAGTGAGGGGATAGAAATACGTTCTTATACCACTCTGGGATCTGGGATAGAGCAGAGACTAATGGAGATTAATAGATAAGATGACTGGTGAATTTAAACAAGAACATGAGCTTGGTGTGGAGCTGAAACCAGTGGCATTTTGGCAGCTTCATAAGAACCCTATTTTACTTCGCTATTTGCGTTCGCGTTTGCGCTGGAATGGCTTGGCCGCAGCGTTGATTTTGACCTTGGTTATTTCGGCGTTTACTCTTGTGATCAGCTATAATGGGGCGATACGTTTCTCATTTGAGAGTGATGTGAATGCTTATAGAGCGGCATTTCTTCCTGTGTTCTTAATCCAGGTAATCATCATGTTATTTCTAGGAACTGGCTCGGTAGCGAGCGGAATCACGCAGGAATATGAGGATGGGATGGTGGATTATCAACGACTCACCCCAATGTCGCCAATGGCGAAAATCCTAGGGTATTTGTTCGGCCTGCCGATTAGGGAGTGGTTTTTGTTCGCAGTGACGTCCGCGTTCATTGGTATCATTGTGGTGAAAGGTCAGGTGCCCATGGAATCTGTGTGGCGGGTGTATTCAGTGTTCTTTCTGTCGATTATTCTCTACCATCTGATGGCGCTAGTGGTGGTGCATAGCATGAAGAAAAAACGCGTGGCTGGTCGGGTGATTCAGCTATTAGTTGTGGTTCTATATCTTGTATTCCCTTTATTATCGCAGTTCGGATTGGTGTTCTTCGAATATCTCACGGTACGTCCTATTTTGAAGGAGAACATGCTAGAATATATTCCGAAGGGAGCGAATATGAGAAGGCTGTTAGATTTGGATAGTGGTGCGACAACGGTGCCATTTTTTGATCAGCAGCTTAGAGCATGGAGTTTTTCTATGATCATTATGAGTTCGCTAACTGTTTCATTTTTGCTGATGCTTTGCAGACGCTGGAAAGATGTGACGAGCCATTTGATGAGTAAGCCATTTGCACTGATATTCTTTGGATTTTTTATGTTTTTCTTGATTGGGAATACACTGCCTATTGCCAAAGTGGGGGAGATGAGTATTACTAAAAACTTCATCGAAATTCGTGAAAAGTCACTGCTGGATAGGATTGAACATTTTAAAGACAGAGAACCGCTCCGTCGCGCCTTTGAAACAAAGCTTAAAACTTACAGAGAAAAGACAAAAGTAACCAATGCTACCGCGGCTGATGCTCCCGTGGGGCAGACTGTCTTTGGCTCTATTTGTGTACTGTTTGCCTGTTTAGTGGTTTACATTGTGACACCTAGAAATGAGAAATATTTACTCGGGCTGAGGAGGGCGAGAAATTTAAAGAAGAAGTGGATACCCTTTCACTGGGATGAAGCGCCGGGACTGCTTGTCACGCTCTGCGTGATAGTGATGCTGACGGTAACCTTATTTTGCTTCAGCACCACCTTGTATAGTGCACCCACGATGCCGGCTAGAATCCGTGGACTCATTCCATTTATCCCTATTGTATGTCTGTTCGCTGCCGTTGTCGTTTTGGTGTTTTATCTGGTCTATGAAGCCTGGGAAAACAAAGGGTTGTTCTTACTATTACTCTTCATCTGGGTGCTTCCTATCATGGTGGCGTTGGTCATCGCGGTGCAGTCGAATCACTACCCAACCTTGGTCTGGTTTTCATCCATCTCACCAATTGCAGCCTATGGATACGGCATGTCAGATTGGGTATTCTTGCCTGAGAAAGAGGCTTTTTTCTGTAGCTTCGGGCTGCAGGTTCTCATTGGTGGGTTTGCTGCGCTTGCTCTGTTGAGAAAGAAAAGAAGTGAGCAAAAAGTAATCCTAGAGAACCTGGTCGACGATTAGATCATGGGCTTCAGTGGGCACGTGTGCTACCATTTGGCTAGAAAAAATGACCCCCAGAGTGGTCGCGTCTGGCCGTTTACGAAGAAGATAGCGATCATAATACCCGCCTCCTTTCCCGAGCCTTTTTCCATCTTGAGTGTAGGCGTAGGCTGGACAGAGGAATAGGTCAATCGCCTCTGGTTCTATTCGTTCGTGTAATGATTCATCTGGCTCGCGCATGCCGTAGTCTGAGGCCTTCATTTCTGACAGATCTCCGACAGCATAAAATTCCATTTGTCCTGCCTCCGCGCATTTAGGGTAACAAAAACTTACCTCTGGTAGCGAAGAATGTAGCGTATCTAAGTTTATCTCTAATGGCATGGCTGCGTAGCTCGATACCGTCTTAATCTCAGGAGACGCTTGGACAAAGGCGGTGATTTTTTCTATCATCTGTCCAGCCTCATGGTCTTTTTCTTGATTCGTTAGAGCTGCCAACAGGTTTTTCATCGTTGCCCTGAGTTGCTTTTTTATTGAAATTTGTTCACTCATTTATCCCTGCTATTCCCAGTGTTTAGTGCGTTCTACCGCTTTATTCCAGCGCATACGCTGGCTTGATAAATTCTCATTCCATGGACTAGGGGTGAAGCTCATGTCTTCTTGCCAGAGTTTAGTGATATGCTCCTTAGACTCCCAAAAACCTACCCCCAGAGCGGCCAGCGCGGCGGCTCCGAAGGCGGTGGTCTCGATATTCTTAGGACGGACGATTTTACACTGCATCTGATCCGATTGAATCCGCATGAGGAGCTTGCTGATGGATGCGCCTCCATCCACTCTGAGCTCAGAAATATCTACCGAGCTGTCTCTAACAAAACTCTCTAACAGCTCCGTGGATTGGAAGCTTATAGCCTCCAGCGCCGCGCGGCAAATATGCGCCCTAGTGGCTCCTCGAGTGAGTCCTTGGATGCTCCCGCGTGCAAAGGGATCCCAGTGCGGTGCACCCAGTCCGGTAAACGCTGGCACAAAAACGACACCGCCGTTGTCATCGACAGATTTTGCTAACTGATCGAACTCGTACATATCTTTCACTATCTGAAGTCCATCACGCAACCAGTTAAAAATAGCGCCAGCCATGAAGACAGATCCTTCTAGCGCAAATTCTCGTCTCCCATCCAGCTGCCACGCCACGGTGCTCAGTAATCCGTTTTTAGAATCGATAATTCGTTCACCGGTATTCATCAGCATAAAGCAACCAGTACCATAGGTGTTCTTGATTTGTCCGGGCTCGAAACATCCCTGCCCGAAAAGTGCGGCTTGCTGATCACCCGCTATACCTGAAATGGGTATGCCTTTCCATTTTCCGACCACTCCAGAACTGTCCACTATCTCTGGGAGCATCGATCTTGGGACGGCAAACATTTCTAACAGATCATCATCCCAGTCGCCGGTGCGTATATTATACAGCAGTGTGCGGCTTGCGTTGGTGGCATCGGTGACGTGAGTTTTCCCATCTGTGAGATTCCAGATTAACCAGCTATCGATGGTGCCCATACAGAGTGTTCCTTTTTGCGCCTTTTCTCTAGCACCCGCCACATTGTCTAGAATCCAGCGGACTTTAGTGGCGGAGAAATATGGATCGGCAGTGAGCCCCGTAAGCGAACGGATGACTTTATCCACCCCTGCATCCTTAAGCTCTTGGCAGATCTGCGAGGTGCGGCGATCTTGCCAGACTATAGCATTATGGATCGGTTTCCCAGTGGCTCTATCCCAGACCACCACAGTCTCGCGCTGGTTCGCGATGCCGATACCCGCGATGTCCTTGGTGGTAATATTCACCTGCATCATCACATCCCGCATTGTGCTCAACTGGGTTTCCCAGATAGTCTCCGCATCATGCTCCACGAGTCCTGGCTCTGGGTAGATCTGAGTAAATTCTTTTTTACTCACTGCCACCTCTTTGCCCGCGGCATTAAATATCACTGAGCGCGAACTTGAGGTCCCTTGGTCTAGCGATAAAATGTATTGATCCATATAGTCCCACATTCAATCACTGGGATCACAATGCGTCAATAGTAGAGAGCATTTCGTGCATTACTTTCACGATAAATCACTTTAATTAAGTTTGCTAGGCTATCAAATTTGTCACAAAATGTCAGTTGAAAATTAAATTATTAGCGCATAATGTATCCTAATATGATACATACATGAAAGCTAACCATCTCGTTTTCAAAATGAAAGTTTCTAAATTACGATCAAAACGAAAAGTCTCACAAGCTAATATTCGGGCGGTTGATAGAGGATTTGCACTCGTCTCTTGTTTAGTCATCATGAGCCTGTTGGTCATGTTGAGTATTGGGATGCTTAGCTTTACTACGATTGAAACTAAAAAAGTAGCGGCTAGCACCGCTGATTCTATCGCGCGTGCAAACGCTCGTCTGGCTCTTGAAATGGCGATCTCCCAGCTACAAAATGCCACTGGTGCAGACCAAGTAGTCACCGCCCGTGCCGACCTGCTCTCCAATGACAGAACTATTTCTAATAAAAACTGGGTAGGCGCTTGGCGCACATCCTGTCAGCATAGCAGCAGTGATATCGAGTGGCCACTGATCGGCCAGAAAACCGACACTGGAAACGAGATCTACGCCCATCTGGGCACCTACTCAGATCTTAGACAAACGGTTTCTCTGCTCTCAGATGGCAAGTGGAAAAACGCGCTGCTTACAGAATGGCTTGTAAGCGCTCCTGCGGAGAAATTTGACCCCTCTAATGTGCTTGATCCATCTGAAAATGACGTACTAGAAATTCTTGGCAAAGGCACACTTGGTAATTCGATCGCCGAGGAAGACTACATCACTGATCGGGTGCTAGTGAAGAAAATTGGAATTTCAAATGAGTCATCTATCGCCTGGTGGACAGCGGATAACAACCAGAAAGCTAGCATCAAACCACGCCTACTCAGCGAGCCAGAAAATGAAATAACCTCCAGCAGTAGCGAGAATCCTAAGTTCATCAAGCAGGGTACGGAATACCCATTTGAAGAGTTTCAGACCAACGCAATGTCCCAGAGAGAAAAGATTATTTCGCTAGATTCATCGCACCTCACGCAGGAAAACCCGCACCTCACGAAATCCTCGCTGGGTCGTTTCACCCATGACCTTACCTATCATTCTCCTGGGATGTTTATCAACACCGCGATTGGCGGATTTCAGCGAGACCTCACGCCACTTTTATTTGCTAAGAAAAACGCCAAAACCGTCGAGTTCGCAGCACCGAACAGTAGGATTTCTGACACGCCATTCAGCTCAGATTATCCGATCATCGCCAGCAAATACCACGATGTCTTGGCTCCAACATTCTCAGCCCTCCGCTACTGGGGGCTTCAGAGATACAATACTGGCAACACCATCGATACGACCTTAGCCAGCAGCGCTAGCAGAATCAGATCTAATACAAACTGGCCACACGGCCAGAGTGATGGTGCCACATTCGAGTCAGCTAAGTGGGCATCCGAAATGCCAAAGACACACCCTATTATGACCGACTCACGTTGGCATTATTATTTCTCTATTAACGATAAAAATATCCGCACCCACATCATCCCCAGAGTCTGCTTGTGGAACCCCTACAACATAGAAATGAAGATCAGCGAAATGGTAGTTATGATGCCAAATCCATTTTACAAAGCCTCTGGTGGATTCCATTTCTACTTCGAGGATGGTGAAGTGCGAAGGGTGCAAGACGCCACCGTCGACGCCGGTGATAACATTCACAAATGGATTAAAAAATCAGCTAGCCCAATTGGAGACCAATACAAATCTCGTCTCGCCGCATCTGGCACTAATGGCCTATTTCCACAGCAACGTTATTTAGCATTCACGCTCAAAGGCACCACATTAGCACCTGGAGAATGCCACGTATTTTCACCGAGTATCTCCTCACCAGATGTCTCTGAAGGAAGTGTGAACCTAGCTGTCTATCAACAAGATGATATTTCACAGAACACCCTTAGTTCAGATGCTAATCAGGGAGAAGATCACTTCTATTTTGATATGTCGGCCACTAGGTTTGAGGTCCAGACATCATCTGGTTGGCGATCGATAGTTAGCGGCACTCAGGATAAGTTGAATTTGGAAATGATCCATGATTATCGACCTGAGACAGGGAAACTAACAGAAAACTTCCCATTTATCCTCAAAGCATCAAATAGTGCTATTCCATCGCTCAGTGGTCTTCTTACCTCCAAAGCACATCCTACTCTTCAGCTTATAAACAACGGCACAGGTGGCGTGGCACCATCTTATTATTTCTCTTACACAGGATCGCCATGGGGTAGCGCGAACACCATTGGCTCCTTTGGCTCAATGCAGTCATTCCAGGATGCACCCTACAAAGATGCTCCCGGAACTCACCAAGTAGGAGCTAAATTAGTCTGGCTAGATGAGGCCACCACAGAGGGAAATAAAGCACCACTCCGCTACGGCACCTCGACGAAGACTCGCTGGAACAAAGAGCACATGGTTTACCATCCTGCCACCATTGCCAACTGGAATCTCAGAGCACAGCTCACCAGCAGATCACCCATTACACAATGCGCTGAGAAATGGTATCTCTTCAGCACGGGGCCGTGGATCTTGCAGTTCATACCGAAGACCCCCCAGGACCCGAATGATAGCCCACAGCTGAATTCTGCTGGCACCGCCTTTATAAAATCCCCGCTTGGGCTTGCAATAAATCACTCATCGGCCCCGAACGTGGTCCTCTTTGATTTGCCGCACCGCGACTACGGCATCCACTCGCTCGCTGCCATGCGTCATGCCATGCTCAGCCCCTACTCTTGGCACCCGAGCTATATCTTAGGTCACTCGCTTAGAGATCCCCATACCCCAGCTGACACCACCACGCATCCAGAGGTTGTTAGCTCGGCTTCCTCTAGTGGCAGGAACCATTGGGACCAGCATATTGGAGGATACAGAGCAGGATTTAGCTATGGCGCAGCGAACGAAGAGAATGCCTCAGAAGACCTACTCCAGATCGGTGGCGCAGCTGCCACGAGAAGTCTAGATTCCACATCACTCACCGCCAGAGATGATATACTACCTTATGACATCGCCTACGAGGTGAATCAAAACCTCTGGGATAGCTACTTCATCTCATCACTTCCGCTGGATCCCGCCACGAATAAATTTTCCACCACCACCCCCATCAATCAACGCCACAAAATCAATACAAGTCACAATGTATCCACCATCAGCCTAGAGGAAAACTTACTCCAAAAAGCAGATGCCGCAGACACGGGATTCTGGCTCAATGGCTACTACTACAAAAAAGACAACGCTTTTAACCTCAACTCTACCTCCGTCCCAGCATGGACCGCAGTTCTCTCGGGCACGATCGGGATCAACCGTGAGCTCAAAGACGGCTCCGCCTTCAATAACGGCTTAGCAGGATTCGCCAGATACAGAAAGCCCACCGGTGAAGCGGCATCGAACAAGCTAGACCCACAGAGCGCTGATGCCTGGAAGGGGCTACGTTCACTAACAGAAGAAGAAATCGATCAGCTCGCTATCGCCATTGTCGATGAAGTGAAATTACGCGGTCCATTCATCTCCGTAGCAGATTTCGTAAATAGAAGACTCACCGATAGAGAAGATGAAACCTCACAGATGGGCACACTAGATACTGCCATCTTTAAAGCTGGGTTAAACACATCCTTCTACAGCGATCCTAAATACAACACCAGCATGATCAACCGTGGCACCGACAGCGACTCCAGAGACAACAACGAGGATCTCTTCAAAGATGAATATCTCTACACCTCAGCTGGAGAGATAAAGACCAGCCAAGCAGCAACCAAGACTTGGGGGCTACCGAGCTTCCTGATGCAGTCAGACCTGTTAGAGCCACTCGCGCCTGCACTCACCACCAGAGGAGACACCTTCACCATCCGTGCTTATGGCGAGTCTAAGCGCAACGGAAAAGTAGTCGCCCGCGCCTACATCGAGGCCATCGTAGAGCGCAGCCCGCACTACATCCAGCATCAATCTATCGAGGACACCACCACCAACAACCTCGCTAATATACCCACCGATAGTATTCTAAATCAAGACCCGCTCACAGGTGAGATTAGCGAGGGAAACCTAACCCCAATCAACAAAAATCTAGGTAGAAAATACCATATCAAATCATTCCGCTGGCTAAATAAAGACGAGATTTAGACCGATGAGAAATGAATACCGAAAGTACATTCAATAATGGCAGTGTGGTTCAACGAAATCCAGCTACCAAAGCCAAAATAAGGCCATGAAAACTTACCTCTACAAAATCCTCCTCTTCTCTTTCTCGTGCTCACTGCTATCTCATGCTCAAGAGTCATCTAAGAAGAAAGAAATTCTACCAGCCAAGCTCGCAATCATCGCCATCGGGCCCAAGCCACCTCGGAGATTTGGCTCATCAGACGAAAATAAACCGAACTCCGCAGCCGCCCTCCTCCCACCTAGGCCAGGCGAGATCCCACCCAGAAGACTACATTTTGAAATCACACAAAAGAAGCAGCAAAGCGGGGCAAAAAAGCTCAAGAAAGATGCCAAGAAAACCCCGTTGAAAATGAAATCCATCAACGTCACTTTCAACAACCCATCGCATTTCATCGAAGTCCCACCCAATAAAACCCTCAAGCTTCAGCGCAGAGACAGCAGCGGAAATAGCGAGCTCAGCGACTACATCAGCGTAACCCCGCTCACTCCAGGCTCCATGACTGTAGTCCTACTCCGCCCCACTGGAAAAGGAGACAACAGGTGGGTATCAGAGCCCAGAAAATACAAGATAGATCTCTTAGATGAAAAACTAAAAAACAAAAGACTCGCCATTCTAAACCTCAGCCGCAGACCGGTCAAAAGTATCTTCCACAAAGATAAAAAGATGATTCCCGCTGGCGGCTTCCATTCATACGAAAGCATCCAGGGACTAGAGCTTCACCGCATCGCCGCCGCCTATGGAAGGGAAGATAGAATCATCTACAACACTGGCCTCAGACTAAACAAGAGTAATCATCTCCTCTTCTACGTCCTCTACGATGCCAACCCCAACACCAACGACGGCCGCACCGTAGGACTCTTCCGCACCAGCATGGACTCAGAAAAAGCGGGAAAAGAAGAGCAAGAAAAAGAAAAGCAAGCTACGCCACCTTCTGAGCCAGAAAATTAGAAGTAGGAGTGAACCTCTATCAAAACGCTCTCTTTCCCCAGTCCGCTTTGCTGCACTTTCAAATCATTCCATCAAACGATCAATCCAGTATCACTGTGAGGATGGTATAAAATTATAGTGTGGTATGTTCAATGTTCCTGCAGACACGCACTCCTTCAACCACAGCATATCTGACCAAATCACCCAGATAAGTCTATTGATGCTCGCTATTTTGGGCGCTTTTTAGAGCTGCGCTTAGCTCTTTGACGCGTTCTGGATACTTGGCTGCAAGGTTATTAGATTCTTTGGGATCTGCTTCTAGGTCGTAGAGGGCTGCGTCTCTTACGAGTTTCCATTTGCCTTTGCGGATGGCGAAATTTCCTTGGATATCGTGGTTAATAACAAGTGGTCTATTAGGGAGCGTTTTTTGTTTTCCGGTGATCAGTGAGAGGATGCTAGTGCTGTCTTCCGCAGAGTTCTTGGGGAGCTGGTAGCTGGTTATTTCTGCTGCGGTGGCCATGAAGTCACCGAGGCAGATGGTCTGGTCACAGGTTGTTCCTGGCTTGGTCTTCCCTGGCCAGCGCACCACGAATGGGACGCGGTGCCCGCCTTCGTGGATCTGCGCTTTGTGTCCTTTGAAGTGGTTGCGCAGATCGACCCCGTGTTTCTCGAGTTGCTTGAAATTTGCCTTTGCAGAGGTCCCGTTATCGGTGGTGAAAATGACCAAGGTGTTCTCTGCTGCGCCAGATTTCTCTAAAGCAGCGAGGACCTGGCCGACGACTGCGTCAGTCTCCATCACGAAGTCCGCGTAATGGCTGATGCCGCTCTTGCCTCGAAAATTTTCGCTCGGGGCGATGGGAGTATGTGGCGAGGTGAGGGGGAGGTAGAGGAAGAATGGGCGCTTGTCTTCGGCTACTTGTTTGGCTTGCTCCGTGATCCACGCGCTGGCTTTATTACCAAGTGTGGGGAGGATGTCTTCGAGCTTCCAGCCGGGTAGCATAGCGCCTGGAGCACCGAACATTTTGTCAGGTTTAGCGGCTGATGGATTCCCCTGAATACGGTCATTTTCTATCCACACGTAGGGGGCGAAATTTGGCACATCGACACCCCAGAAGTAGTCAAATCCGTGGTCGGTGGGGCCACCGGTGATGGGCTGAGAGAAGTCGATGTTTTCATCCACGACTTTGATCTTCTGTGGACCTTCTCCCTTCCTAAAGGTGTTATCGCTGAGCTTCAGATCACCGTTGATGATATGGCCATCTTTGCCGCGCCAGTCTAGTCCGAGATGCCATTTGCCTACCATGGCGGTGCGGTAACCTTTCTCGCGTAGCATTTCTGCGACGGTGAGTCTTTCTTTCTTTATTAATGGAGCAGCATATGTCCAGAGCACGGAACGTTTGAGCTTGGTCCGCCAGCAGTATCGACCAGTCAAGATACCGTATCGGGTGGGGGTGCAGACTGCGGAGCCAGAGTGTGCATCGGTGAAGTTCATCCCCTCAGAAATGAGTTTATCGATTTGCGGAGTCTTCATGTTACCGATCTTATTATTGTTCGCTGAGACGGAGTCAAAGCTCATGTCATCTGCGAGGATGAAGATGATGTTAGGGTGCTCCTGAGTTTGCGCCTGAATACCTGCGCAGAGGGTGAGGGATAGAAGTGAGATGAATATTGCTGTTCGTTTCATGGTGTGAGTGGCTGTAAAAGTGAGATAATGTGATTATCTATTACGTAATGAAAGGGAAAATTTTCACATAAAAAAGCAAAATAGATGATCAGAAACAGCCGCAGGGCTAGTCCTTATCGTTAAAATCGCTCAACACGATTGCTCGTAGGCAGAGATTCTTTCTAAAGGTAAGTCCGCTGGGCCTCTATCACTATTCAAATGGTATTAGGTGCTGCTGCTATGGCTGGCCGAAGAAAGGTTTTACGTCTGGGTCTTTGGGGTAGGTTTTTGTGGCCTTGGTCTTGATTGCCTGCCAGGTCTGGATGGCTGAGGCGGGGAGGTTTGCCTTGCGCTGGGCGAGGTGGTCTTTGGTTTTACGGATGTATTTGTAGGCGGTTTCGTAGGCGAGTTGGCGGTCGGATTTACCTCCGTTGGTGGTTGAGTCCGCGGGGTTATTTCTGTCCCAGAGAAGCTGGCAGACGCGGTCTATGGCGGGGGCGGAGTTCTGGATGCTAAAGAGGGTCTTGACCCAGATGTGGGTATAAGTGGAGATGGCTAGGTCTATTTTTTCTGGGCCTTGGTTATCGTAGGATCTAGCAAGCATTTGGAGGATTTCTTGGTTGTGGGTTTTGACGTCGAGTGGGTAATTGAGGTAGGCTAGGGCGTTGCTTTCTATTTGTTGCCAGTTTTCATCTCGGCGGAGGAGCTTGATGATGTGGTAGTGGGCGGTGGCGCGCGTAGCGGGCGGGGTGAATGGGTTTTCTAAGATGTCTGTGAGTTGGGTGCGCGCGCTTTGTTTTTCTTGTTGAGTGAGGGTGTTCGAGTTTGCTAGCTGGATGGCTAGGCCGAGGCGGGCTTCGGTTTTGTTGATGTTTGAGCTGCTTTCGATGATGGCTTGGAAGTAGCTAGCAGCTTCTGTTAGCTTGTTAGATTTGGCGAGGTGCTCGGCTGTCTTTAGGAGGGTGAAGTTGTCCAGGTCTGCGGTGCGATATTGGCAGACGAGTTCTTGGTAGAGTTGATTGATTTGTGCTTTAAATGTGGAGTCTGGCTTGCGAGCTTGGGCGTGTTCTAGGGTCTCTATCTTGGCCGCGATGAGCAGTGCCTGGTGGTAGGCGGAGAGGCTGGTCTTGACGTCCTCGGTAAGGATGCGGAGAATTTTTTCAGAGCGGTGATCTTCCTTGCGGTGGTCTTTTCTAAGATAGTAGAGGTAAGTTTTCAGTGCGGTCTCTGTGCCTGGGGTGTTTGGGGAGTTATTGTGGAGGAAGAGGTTTTCTTGGAGTAAGAGGTGGACCGGTTCGGTGAGATTTGCCTTTTCCAGTGCGGTGATGGCGGAGGTGAGGATCTGGGTGTGGTAGGGGGATTTCTGAGCGTTTTCTAGGGTCAGGAAGCGGAGGTAGTGGGGGATGGTTTCTTTTAGCCTGTGATTGGTGAGACCTTCCCAGAGCGGCTTGCCTAGCAGGTCGATGAGGAGGTAGTAGGCTTCCTCAAGCGCGTCTGTATTTCCGGTATCTTTGGCTAGCTGGATAGCGGTTTGGTAGTAAGCCACGGCGGAGTCTCGCTGGCGCAGTAGGAGATGAGTGTTGCCGAGTAGGATGGCGGCTGAGGGGGAGATTTGGCTGTTGTTGTATGGTTTATTTACGAAGGGGATGTCTAGGGTGAAGGGGAGTAGGGTGAGGATGGCGGAGTGGAGGTGGCGCTGCGAATACTGGGCGAAGGCGATGTCGTAGCTGGCGAAAGGGAGGTAAATGGAGGTGGGCTCTGTGTGCTTATGATCGCTGTGATCTTGGCTGTGTTCGGCGATGAATTTCCGCAGCAGTGGGATGGAGATGTCCCAGTGGAGGAGCTGGTTTTGGACGGCGGCGGTGAGGTAGGCGGAGTCGGTCTGGTAGGGGCTAGCTGGATAGGCGGTCTGGTGGCTAGTGAGGAGGGAAGCGGCTTTGGCAAAATTTCCCAGGTAGTAGTGCGAGGCGGCGCGGATGAAGCTGGCGGAATCTTGGAGTGAGATGGTGTTGGGGTCGCTAGGCTTGATGAGTGAGAGTGCTTTGTTGGAGAGAATTTCTTCTGCTAGGGTGAGGGATGGTTGGTATTGCTTGGAGTGGTAGAGGGTGTTGAGGAGGATGGTGAGGGTGGGGGTTTTGAGGCTGTGTTGTGGGTGGTATTTGAGGAACTGGCGAGCACGGGCGATGGCGGTGGTGGTGTCGCCAGTCTGAGCGGCGAGGCGGGCGAGGTTGTAGAGGTTTACTGGCTGATGAGTGCTGCCTGGGTAGCGATTTACGAGGAGTTTGTAGAGGCGGATTGCGGAGCTGTTTCTGTTAGAATTCTGGAAGGTGAGGGCGCGGGCTTGAAGGGCGATTGCCATGGTTTCGGCGGTGGCGTTTTTAGTAGCTTGGTTGGCTTGGTTGTCTTGGTTGGCTTGGTTGGCTTGGTTTTTTTCGAGAGTAGGGAATTCTAGTTCGACGGGGATTTCTAGCTCTACGGAATGCTGGGAGATGCCTGGGATGAGGGTGGTTAGGTGGAGTGATGCTAGGGGTAAGTTTTTCTGAGCGCTGTGGAGGATGAGCTTACTGAGGAGGGGCAGTAGCTGGGAGGATGAGGACTCAGATGAGGATGGATCGCGGGCAAGGATGAGGTTGCTTGGGCTGATGGTGCGGGTACGTTGAAGGGTACTGGAAATGAGGTCAGCATATTCGGTCGGTTTCTGGGTGGCGATGTCTGTGAGGGTGCCGAGCGCGGTGAGGACGGCACGGGGGCTGGGCTGATTCCTACCGGTGTAGAGGAGGGATTCTTGGAGGAGGCTGATGGCTTGTTTGGTTTCCGTTGGTGTCGCCCTCTGCGGGGTGGTTTTTTTCCAAAGGCAGATGGCAAGATTGATGTTGAAGTCGCTGAGGTTGTATGGGTCGAGTGCGTTATTGCGTTCGAGGAGGAAGAGTTGGTAGGAATCGATGGCGAGCTGGTATTTTCCGAGTGCTTGCTGGGCATTGCCACGGAGTAGCAGGGATTTGACTCGGTAGGTATTGCTAGGGTCGTTGGGGGGATTGATGGCGTAGCATTGATTGAGCGATTGTATGGCGGCGCGGTAGAGTTGCTTGGCGGCTTGTTGGTTATTTTCTATAGTTTTATTTTTGATTTTGTTTTGGGCCTGAGCGAGTTTGAGCAGGCAGAGCCCTTGGTAGTAGTAAGTGGTGGCGAACTTTGCTCCGTGTTCTTTTAGCCCGGTATTTTGGTTTTGTTCGATGAGTGGGTTGAGGAGATCGAGCGTCTGTTGCCACTGGCTTTGCTCCATGAGGGCGATAGATTGCTGGATAATAAGGGTGTGCGGGTCAGTGGATTTCACGCCGGCGGTGCTGGGTTCTTGGGCAAGTGATTGATTTCCCACTGTAATAAGTGTGAATATAATACTGAGCTGTAATATTCTGAGATGATTGCCGAGCGGTGTCATGTGATCGTTTAAACGATGTATTCTAAGAAAAATTAGCCTTATCGAGAAGATATTGCAATGAGACATATAGTATTTTGAAGTGATTTTTAGATAAAAGGGTAATGAATGGTGTGACTCGGATTGCCTAGCGGTCAATCCCTACCGGTAACCTTCGGTTTCCACAGGGTAGGGCACGATCTGGTAGCGCACGATCGCCGAGCGTACCGGGCTATTACTGGATATAAATGGCTAGGATTTTATTGTTCATTTTTATTTGAACGTTAGTGGGTTTTAAGTTACTTAATGAGTAATGCTTGAAGGTAAAGACACGGAGATGGACCCGACTGAGGACAACACTGGCGCGAATGAGGAGCTGGAGGCGATGGTGCGCGAGTTCTTTGCCGATGCGGTGAAGGTCCTTGGCTTACCAAAGAGTGTGGGTGAGATCTATGGGTCATTATTTATCAGTAGGGAGCCGCTATCACTGGATGATTTGGTGGAGCGTCTAAGCATAAGTAAGGGGAGCGGGAGTCAGGGGCTGAAGATGTTGCGGACCTTGGGTGCGGTGAGCGAGGTTGAGGGGATAGCGGGACGGAAGGTTTTTTATGAGGCAGATGTGCAGCTGAAGAGTTTGGTGGGAGGGTTTATCCGGGAGGAAATACGGCCGCATTTATCAAGTGCGAAGGTCAAGATAGGGCTAATGGATGCCTGTAATGTCAGTGAAGATGAGCATTATGATGAGCGGATCAAGAAGCTAAATAGCTGGCGTAAGCGGGCCGGGGTGTTACTTCCAATATTGCAGAAAATCATTGGCAAGTAAAGTAAGTAGATGACGGAAGAAGCTAAAGAGAAATGGTATGTAGTGCGCGCGCAGACCAAGCGCGAGCATATTTCTGCGAGCTATATCCGCAAGGAGTTGGGGCTGGAAGTGGTGGCGCCGCAGATCCGCTACACGAAGGTGACACGTAGAGGTAAGGTGTTATGGAAGGAGGCGATGTTTCCGGGCTATTTGTTTGTGAAGTTTGATCGTGAGCTGGACGAGAAGGCAGTGTGCTATGCCCCTGGAGTGTTGAAGCTGGTAAGGTTCGGCGACTATGTACCCGGTATCGACGAGGAGTTTGTGCTGAATTTACTAGACCTTGTGGGTGATGAGGAGGTGCTAGATCTACAGCGTGGAGTCGAGCTGGGGCAGGAGTATGAGGTAGCAGATGGAGTTCTGAAAGGGAACGTCGGAGAGGTTGTGGAGGTGCTAGCAGGAGGTCAGCGGGCGATGCTGTTATTGGAGATGATAGGTGGTGAACGAACCATTGAAGTGGACGTCTTCTCGCTGCTTTTGCCGAGTCGTCCAGATCTAGACCCTAGGTGATTGATGCTTAATTGGTAAGATCTATGAAGGAAGCTTGAATTCTGCTAATCGATGGTTATATAGAGCTTAATAGAAGATAAATAAGACGTTTTGACTGATTTAAAAGATTTAACTATTTAGTTCATTTTTTATTGAACTAAATGAAGAATATGATGTCTTATCAATAGACGACAATGTTGTAATGACAGAGTTTAACAAAGAATTTTTATTGATTTGAAGGTTTCTTCCAAATAAGGAGGTGCGACCAAGGGCGGCAGCGCAAAAAGAATTTAATTCTAATTATTTTAAAATGATCGAAGTAAAGAAAATATGTTGTATCGGAGCAGGTTATGTGGGCGGCCCAACAATGGCGATGATCGCCGCGAAGTGTCCTGGGATAAAGGTGAGTGTGGTTGATATTAATGAAGCGAGAATTGCCGCATGGAATTCTGATGAGCTACCTATCTATGAGCCAGGACTCGATGAGATTGTTGTTTCTGCGAGAGGGAAGAATTTATTCTTCTCTACGGATGTCGATACGGCAATTGCTGAAGCGGATATTATATTCGTATCGGTAGGGACTCCGACGAAGACTTATGGTATGGGCGCCGGGAAAGCGGCTGACCTCTGCTACATTGAGGGGGCGGCTCGGATGATCGCGAAGGTGGCGAAAGGCCCTAAGATTATTGTCGAGAAGAGTACGATACCAGTGCGAACCGCTGAAGCAATCAAGACGATCCTAGAAGCGAACTCTGAGCAAGGAACCTTCCAAGTGCTCTCTAATCCGGAGTTCCTCGCAGAGGGAACAGCAGTTGAAGATCTCAGCAACCCAGATAGAATTTTGATAGGTGGAGATTCTTCTGATGAGGGACAGGCGGCCGTTGCGGCGCTGGCTAGTGTCTATGGGACATGGGTACCAGATGAGCGGATCATCAGGACTAACTTGTGGTCCTCTGAGCTATCAAAGCTGGTGGCAAATGCATTTCTAGCGCAGAGAATTTCCTCCATTAATTCCATTTCAGCTCTCTGTGAGAAGACCGAGGCAGATGTGGACGAGGTGGCAAATGCGATTGGCATGGACTCAAGGATTGGCTCTAAGTTTTTAAAGGCATCGGTAGGGTTTGGTGGCTCATGCTTCCAGAAAGATTTACTAAATCTGGTTTATCTGAGTGGTCATTTCGGGCTTCCTGAAGTAGCTAACTACTGGCAAGCGGTGATTGACATGAATGAGTGGCAGAAGGAGAGGTTTTCAGCGAAGATCGTTCAGACATTGTTCAACACTGTCAGAGAGAAGAAGATAGCCATTTGGGGTTTTGCTTTTAAGAAGGATACCAATGATACCCGGGAATCGGCAGCTATCTATGTCTGCAGAGACCTGATTATGGAAGGTGCCAATGTCGCTATTTATGATCCACAGGTGGGAGCCGAACAGATCTATGCTGATCTGGAATACTTGGGCCTAGAGCGTGAGATGCTAGAGAAACGCATTATCTTTTGCGACTCCTGTGAAGAAGCTGCGAAGGATGCACATGGTGTGGCGATCCTCACTGAATGGGACGAATTTAAGGCGGTTGATTTTAAGCAAATATATGAAGGCATGTTTAAGCCTGCGTTCATGTTTGATGGTCGGAATATAATCGATGCTGCTCTTGTTAGAGAAGCAGGCTTTGATTTTTATTCGATCGGGAAAGGGTAGCTTGAATAGTGACTTGTGGATAGTGAATTCCAGCACGACTCAAGACTCAACATTCGGTAACCATCACGTGCGTTACGGCGTTATACGTGACAGCACCCGATCACCGATCACCGCCCCCTGATCACTCATTTTTTTAAAATTAAAAACAATTTAAACACAGATATGGCAAAATTGAGTCCAGCTGAAAAAAAATCAATGAGAGAATTTGTGAAACAAGCGCCTCTCTCGCAGCCATCTGTTCCAGTATCACCCATTACAGAATACTTGCAGTATCTATCGCAAATCCCATTGGAATTTTCCCCGCCCAAGCCGGTTCGGTTTAGCGGTAATCATTGGTTGCTCTAGAGAGCCAAACCTCAACAACCCGAGTCCTAAAACTCCTCAAACTCCCCAAACTCCTCAAACTCCCCAAACTCCTCAAACTCCCACACTACATAACTACATTTTCATGAAAAAAATACTAATTACAGGTGGAGCAGGATTTCTGGGCTCGCATCTCAGTGAGCGATTGCTGAATGAGGGAAATAAAATTTATTGCTTAGACAATTTCTACACTGGATTTAAGCGGAATGTAGAGCACTTGCTAGATCATCCAGATTTTGAGTTGATCGAGCATGATGTGATTGAGCCGCTTCCTGATTTGGATGTGGATCAGATTTATAATCTAGCCTGCCCAGCATCACCACCACATTACCAGCAAGACCCTGTATTCACGACCAAGACGGCGATTTTCGGGGTGATCAACTGTCTAGAGCTGGCTAAAAAGACCGGGGCCAGAGTCTTCCAAGCCTCAACCTCTGAAGTCTATGGAGATCCGTTAGTGCATCCACAACCTGAGTCCTACTGGGGGAGTGTGAATCCTATTGGCATCCGCTCATGCTACGATGAAGGCAAGCGAGTGGGCGAGACGCTGATGTTTGATTACCACCGTCAACACGGGGTGGACATCAGAGTGGTTAGAATATTTAATACCTATGGACCGAGAATGAATCCTGAGGATGGTCGAGTGGTGAGTAATTTTATTGTTCAGGCACTTAGAGGTGAGAACATTACCATCTATGGCGACGGGAAGCAAACGCGGTCGTTCTGCTACGTGGATGATCTTATCGAAGGGTTTGTGAGATTGATGAATCAGGACGAGGTGACTGGTCCGGTAAACTGTGGTAATCCAGGAGAGTTCACCATGTTGGAGCTGGCTGAAAAGGTTTTGGCTAAGGTGAAATCTGAAAGCAAGCTCACATTCCATCCGCTACCAGGCGATGACCCTAGGCAGAGAAAGCCAGATATAACTCTCGCCCAGAAGCATCTAAACTGGGAGCCGAAGGTTAAGTTAAATGAAGGTTTGGATAAGGCGATTGAGTATTTTAGTGGGGTAATAAACAAACAGAATTAGAAGAATGAAAAAAGCTTTAATTACAGGTATCACAGGGCAAGATGGTTCTTACTTAGCCGAGCTTCTCTTAGAGAAGGGTTATGAGGTTCACGGGATTAAAAGAAGGGCGTCTTCGTTCAACACCCAACGTGTGGATCATATTTACCAAGACCCGCATATTGAGAATTCGAGATTTCACCTGCACTATGGTGATCTAACTGACTCTTCAAATTTGACTCGAATTTTAAGCGAAGTGCAACCAGACGAGGTTTACAATCTAGGAGCTCAGTCACACGTGGCGGTTTCATTTGAAGCACCAGAATATACTGCAGACGTAGATGCTCTCGGCACGCTTCGTTTACTAGAGGCAATCCGCTTCCTAGGTCTCGAAAAGAAGACTAAATTTTACCAAGCATCCACGTCAGAACTTTATGGTGAAGTTCAGGAGATTCCGCAGAAAGAGACCACTCCATTCCACCCGCGCTCACCTTATGCTGTGGCTAAAATGTATGCCTATTGGATCACCGTAAACTATCGTGAGTCTTATGGAATCTATGCTTGTAATGGGATTCTGTTTAATCACGAGTCACCAAGACGAGGAGAGACATTCGTAACGCGGAAAATTACTCGTGCACTCGCTAATATTTCACAAGGTATAGAAAAATGTCTACACCTCGGCAACATGGACGCACTGCGTGACTGGGGTCATGCGAAAGACTACGTCCGAATGCAGTGGATGATGCTCCAGCAAGACACTCCTGAGGATTTCGTGATTGCGACAGGGAAACAAATATCCGTAAGAGAATTTGTGAAAATGTCTGCGAACGAAGTCGGTATTGAACTTGAGTTCTCTGGTGAAGGTCTAGCTGAAGTGGCAACTGCCACTAAAGTAGATAAAACCATAGCAACGAGTGTGAATGTAGGTGATGTGATTGTAAAAGTTGATCCACGTTACTTCAGACCAGCGGAAGTAGAGACACTGTTAGGTGATCCTACCAAAGCCAAGGAGAAACTCGGATGGGTCCCTGAAATTACTGTAGAAGAAATGTGCGCAGAGATGGTAGCCTATGATCTCGATCAGGCTCGTCGTCACGCACTGCTGAAATCACACGGTCACAATGTATCTGTGGCGGTGGAGTGATCCGTGATCCGTGATCGGTGAGGGGGAGTCTCTGGTTCAATCAATTTCAAATTTCAAATTCCATAATCTATTATGACTAAGAAACTACTTATTTTAGGCGGCAGAGGAATGGTGGGGTCAGCTCTTGTTAGAGCGGCTAAAGCACGTGGAGTCACAGAGATTTTGACACCTACTAGTGGAGATCTGGATTTATGTAATCAAGCGGATACTGAGGCTTATCTAGCCGAGCATCAGCCAGATGAAGTGATCGTGGCAGCTGCAAAGGTAGGAGGCATCCATGCCAACAGCACCTATCCAGCAGAATTCATCTATATCAATATGATGATTGCCGCGAATACAATTCACGGTTCGTATAAAGCAGGTGTGAAGCGACTGCTGTTCCTGGGTAGTTCATGTATTTATCCTAAATTCGCACCCCAGCCAATGCCTGAGAGTTGTCTTCTGTCTAGTGATCTGGAGCCAACTAACGAAGCTTACGCGATAGCAAAAATAGCTGGGTTAAAGCTCTGCGAATACTATCGCAAGCAATACGGTGTCATGTATCACTCTGCAATGCCTACTAATCTCTATGGTCCAGGAGATAATTATCACCCTGAGAACTCACATGTTATCCCGGCGATGATTAGGAGGTTTCATGAGGCGAAAGAAGCTGGTCTGGAGACTGTGCAGATCTGGGGCACTGGCACACCTAAGAGAGAGTTTCTCTACGTGGAAGATTTAGCAGATGCTTGCTTCCATTTACTAGACCTAGACACACCGCCAGATATAGTAAACATGGGCTACGGGGATGATGTGAGTATTTTAGAGTTAGCTCAGACCGTGGCGAAAACGGTGGGTTATCAAGGTGAGATAACAACGGATCCTAGTAAGCCAGATGGGACTCCTCGTAAGTTGATGGACAACACCGTTCTCCGCTCACTGAATTGGTCACCAAAAATAGATTTAGAAACCGGTCTAATAATTGCCTACAAATGCTTCCTAGAAGCCGAAGCAGACGGAAGTCTGAGAAATAAGTAGGTTAGGGAGTTATGGAGTTATGGAGTTAGGGAGTTATGGAGTTAGGGAGTTATGGAGTTATGGAGTTATGGAGTTATGGAGTTAGGGAGTTAGGGGGTTGTTATGAAGATTGAGAGGTTTGAGGATATTGTTGCTTGGCAGAAGGCTAGAGCGCTAACTGCGGATATTTACAGAACTACATGTAAAGGATCTTTTGGTAAGGACTATGGTCTTTCCGATCAGATTCGCCGAGCTTCGAGTTCAACCATGCATAACATAGCCGAAGGCTTTGACGCAGGCAGCACAGCTGAGTTTATTCGGTTTCTGCGTTATAGTTATCGCTCAGCTGGCGAGGTGCAAAGTGAATTATATGTAGCTATGGATGTGGGGTATATTTCTGAGGAAGTCTTCAATCAATTCTATGAAGCCGCATCAGAAATAAAGAAACTAATCTCAGGCTTCATCAAATACCTCCTCACCCAAAAATAGTCCCACACTACAACACACCCACACTCCCTAACTACAACACTACCTAACTAAATTTCAACTTTCAGCTTTAATAGTTTCACACCCACACTCCCACACTCCCACACTACAACACTACAACACTCCCTAACTACAACACTCCCTAACTACAACACTCCCTAACTAATTTCCTTGAAAACCATCAACGTCATAGGGCTACCAGTTGCTGCTATTACTTATTCCGACGCAGTAGAATGGATCACTGAACATGCTAGGAAAGGAGATCGCGCTTATGCAGTTGAAGCTGCTAACACTCACGTCGCCGCTCTTGCTCGGCATGATGATGAGTTTGGTGCAGCGATGGCTAAGTTTGACCTGATTTGCCCGGATGGAATGCCATTAGTATGGTCAGTGAACCGGCAATTAGAGAAGGCGGAAAAACTAACTGATCGGGTCTATGGCCCTACATTAATGCTCAAGTGTATTCAAGCCTCAGCAGGTCAAAGCGACTTAAAACATTTTCTGTTAGGAGGCGCTCAATCTACGCTAGATAAGTTAGGAGAAAAATTTGCAACTGATTACCCTGATACTGAAATCTCAGGTTCATATTCGCCACCATTCGGGGAGTGGCCAGAGAATGAATTCGAAAAGATTTGTGGGCTGATACAAGACTCAGAAGCAAACCATGTCTGGGTTGGACTGGGATGCCCTAAGCAAGAATTGTGGATAGCGGCGAATAAGAAAAACTTACCTCCAGCATGTTACTTCGGCATAGGAGCCGCCTTTGCATTTCACGCAGGTGAGGTGAAACAAGCTCCAAGGATGTTACAAAAGTGCGGGATGGAGTGGATTTATAGAATGATCAAAGAGCCACGAAGACTATTTAAGAGATACTTAGTATACAACTCGCTCTTTGTTTATTATTCTTTACTCAAGCGTAGCTAATATTGGCTTTACTAAAGGTAAGTCATCAACAGCCGGATAGAAGAGATTCTCTCTATAAAAAATCACAAATAAGTAAAACTGCCCAGCGGTTTTACCCCTACTCAAAGTCCATGAACAATTCCCGTTCCATCCTCAGTATCTTAATCTTCCCCGCTATTCTATTTTCAGCCATTTGGCTTGGAGTCAGCATCGCCACCGAGCAGACCCAGACCCTAGCTTATGTTGTAGGAGGAACGGTTCTGGTTGTCTGCCTCCTCTTGGGGTCGAGGATCTGGATGATCATCCCATTGGCGATGGCGTTAAACCTCAGCTTAAGTATTCCTGGCAGACCCACGACACTCATTTTGGCGGAGCTTCTGTTCTGTGGCTTCTGCTTGTTGTTGTTTCTGACCAGGAAGCTACCCCTTAAAATCAAATTCAATGAGCTAGACTTCTGGACACTCCTGATCAGCCTGTGTGTATGCCAAGCCTACCTGCGTAATCCAGTCGGTTTAAATATACTAGGAGGTGACTCGGTGGGCGGACGGCCCTATGCTTTATTTGCCCTTACCTTTTTGACGAGCCTCATTCTCCGCAATCTAAGTATTCCAGTGACAGGCTTAAAATGGCTACTGCGTCTCAGTATTATAGGCGGACTAGCCAATTTAGCGGTGCTTTCTATCGGATATTTCATTCCGCAATTAGGTGTGCTGATAGGATCCGTCCAAGTCCGATCACTTGAAGGCGGTGATCTAGGAGGTCAGTATGGGGGAGATCAGGCTACGCGAATTGGATTCTTTGGAGCGTTCGCAGAAAAGTTATCCGTGTGGATTGGAGCCTTCAAATCTCCTATCAAGGCCTGTTTCCACCCTCTCTGGGCACCGCTCGTCTTACTATCCTTTACTTTTGCGGCTTTCAGTGGCTTCCGTAATGATATCGCTGCCGTAGGTCTGGCTTATCTTGTTGCGATTGCCTATCGAGGTGGAATAAGATCGATTTTAGGAGCAGCAGGCACCTTTCTCTTGGTATTTGCAGCTCTTGTAGTCATTAACCTGACTGTTCCTCTTCCAGCCAACGTGCAGCGCACGCTGACCTTTCTACCTGGCACTTGGGATGAAGATATCAAGAAAGACGCTGAAAGATCTACAGAGTGGCGTGTCGAAATGTGGGAAGAAGCCTTGTTCACGGATTTCTGGATAAAAAACAAAATTATAGGGGATGGTCTAGGCATGACCAGAAATGAATATGACTATATTCAGCTTCTTGGTATCTTTGAAACGACTGGAATTGCTGGTACAGGCAACCTCTCTATCCAGCAGGAGCTTATGATGGCTTCGAATAACTATCACAGTGGTCCTGTTAGTAGCATAAGGACAGTTGGCTATCTTGGACTATTCATCCTACTTCTCGCCCAAATTCGCCTAGCGGTTCACGCTCACCGACAAATCAAACGCGCGAGAAATACCGAGTGGTTCCCCTTAACACTTCTGATTGGGATCCCCATCATCTACGCACCCGTGTTTTTTGTATTTATATATGGAGCCTTTGAGACTGCTATCTCAGTTTTCTTGCTAGGAGTTGCTTTCGTGCGGATTTTACAAAACAACCTACCTCTACCTGAATATATTCATTATAGGAGGAACCATCCTGTTCCTAGGATAGAGTCTATTTGATACGGCAACCTTCTAGCATGGAATACACCAACGAAAACTTTGAAAAATTTCAACAGTCTATTGCAAGGTCATTTGATGAAAGATCCTTGCTATGGTTATTGAGAGATGCCATTTTCGTGGAGGCATTTTATGGTAAGCATTCCCAAAAAGACATCCATACGCACTTACCCTACGGGGACTTTTTTGCTTACAAATACCTCCAATTTCAGGCGCGGAAAGCAGACACTGTCAGTGACACAATTGATCTTACCCAAAATGCTTCTCATTTCCTATTTGTTTCCTCAAGAAACAATCATATCAATAGGCTAATTCCACTTTTACAAGAGGCACACCAAACGGGGCAAAATTGTATTGCATGGGTCTCAGATCCATCCGTAATTGATATGATTCCATCAGAACTGAAGTTCTGTATCAGGGAGATAACCCATTGTTGGACAAAATACACAAAGAAGAAAGACCTGGTTCTAGCTAGAAAACTCAGCGCAGATCTTACGAGAGCCTTACCTCGGCAGTTCACTAGAAGACAACGTAAAGATATTACGGTTTACCTTGTTCAATTTTTCGCATGGGAAAGATTTTGGAAGGAAGCCTTCCAGTCTGCACCGACAAGCTTAGCCACAACCTTTGAAAAATCAGCAATTGCCAAGGCATTTTTTTATGCTGGATACAAAGAAAATGTCTCAACGCGTATTCATTGGCTTCACGGTCTCCGCCACGCTTCATTACAAGCGACCCTTTCCACTGAACTTTGGTGCATGACATCTGGTGATGTCAGATTTTTTGAAGATCGTGTTCCTGATTTCTGCACTCCCAGCGTAAAACAAAACCCCGAGGCACAAGAACTAGCCACCGCTATCGGGGTCCTCGATCCCAGCTCTCTATGCGTAGATGATCCGATTCACTTCTTGTTTCTTGGCCCTGGTCTTGAGTCTTCATACAACAGGGAAATGCGTATGGCTGACCTTTCTATCATCCGGAAGATTCAGCAAAAAGCCAGAAGCAACATCTCATGGCGTTTCCGCCCACACCCAAGTGCAATAGAGCGCTTTCGCTCCGAGCTCAGTGAGGCTAGTATCGAGATTCAGGACTTCTCCACTCGGCATCTCCATGATGACCTAAAATGGTCCCATGCCGTTGGTTCTTCCTGGTCTTCATTACTGCTCGATGTCCGCAAAACTGGACGTCCAATATTCTGGGTGCAGGCGCAAATACGCTCACTAGGAGCTGTCGATGAGCTGATCGAAGATGGGATTGGGGTCCATCTAGACCTCCAGACGGCAACCCAAAAATTGACAGCCGTTCTGGCACTTCGGAAATGACAGCCCGAAATCGCCAGTGGGGCACTAAACTGCAAAGAATCTGGAAACGAGTTCGGAGCAGTCGCGCTTCCCGTAATGCAGCAGCATCCTATTTAGCGTTCTTTTCAACAGCACTATGGGGACTCATCAGCATTCCGGTCGCTATTTCATTTCTGAGCAAAGAAGAGCTTGGCCTATGGACCGTGATCAACGCATTTCTCGGTTACCTCATATGGATGGACTTTGGCGTCGGGGGGGCTACTGGAAGGATGTTGGCGGACTCAGTCGCAAAAAATGATCAGGATGAAATTAACCGCTGGTGGACAGCGACACGTGCTGTTCTTGTGTGCCAAGGCTGCCTTGTAACAGTTGTGGGGATACTGCTCGCACCAGCTTTAACGGCTCTTCTTGGGGTTCCCTCGAATCTGAACGAAGAGGCGCGCTGGGTCATCACATACGGAGCAATCATCACTGGCTTAAGCTTCCCCATGAGAGGAGCACCGGGCCTCCTGATGGCTCAGGAGCGCTTTCACTGGGTACCTCTGCTGCAGGCTGTCACTCCTTGGATTAATCTGACTGTATTTTATATACTACTCCGCGCCGGATGGGGCCTAAAAGCATACGTCTGGGCTCTAGTTGCCAGTCAAGCCGCCACTTGGATTACTTATTATTTACTGATACGCATCGCTCCAAGTCGCCCTCGTTTCGATCGCGCTGGACTGGAGCGTAGGAGATTCGGCAGACTTTTCGCATTCAGCGGCAATTTGACCATCATTGGTCTTGTCGACACCATGATGGTCACATTGCCAGCCTTGATGATCGCTCGTCTGGGTAATCTCGCCTCCGTTCCCATTTACAATTTTTCTTGGAAAGGCCCGCTCCTCGCATCCGGTTTGGTGGGCCGCACCTATCATTCATTCTTTCCGGGTTTGCAACGGCTCTACGTATCGGGTGAGCGTGAACTCTTCAGGCAAAAGCATGAACAAGTGGGAAATATCACGATGGGCATATCCCTGATCGTGGCGGCCGGCATCTTAGGCTGCAACTCAACGCTGGTCCACTTACTGACAGGCGGTGGATTCTATATTGGGCCATATGGCAACCTGTGGTTCGCTCTCGCAATGATCACGATTCCTATCTCGGGCTACTTCCGAATCCTCATGCCGATATCAGGAAATCTCGGAAAAAACGCATTGGTGTCGATTTGCAAAATCCCCTTCGTCTTGGGACTAGGATTATTTCTATGGCGTGACTACGGAATGTCTGGGGTCGCAGCAGCCTTTGCCCTAGCACCAATATTTAATGGTGTTTATGGATACTTCCGTGGAACCGCCAACTGTGGCTTCAAGCGTCACGAAATCTCCTCAAAGATAGCCGTCCGAGCGATCGCTGCTGCGACCTTGATCATAATTACGGGAGCAATCATTGCCAATCTTCCGCATGCAGAAGCCTCGATAACTCTGCTGGAGGGTCGCCTCCGCATCCCTTCTTGGCACATTTTAGTCCTCGCCTCCTTGCCCTTTACCGTCGGCCTTTATACTTGCTGGAAGGGCTTACTTGGTTTTCGCTTACCCACCCTAAAACCCACGCATTAACATGAAAGTGAACTTCTTCCTCATCGGCCCTCCTCGCTGCGCTTCGACCTCTTTGGCGAAGTATTTATCCATGCACCCAGACGTGTGTTTTGGCAACCCCAAGGAACCCACCTACTTCTGTACCGACACTCCCGCCGGGTACAAGAATGAACCGAAAACCATCGAAGAGTATCACAGCGCCTATTTTTCTCACTATCGACCGCAGGAGCACAAGCTAGTCGGGGAAGCCACTCCATTATACCTTATGTCAGAATGTGCGGTACCAAGTATTTTGGAATACAACCCCGAGGCCAAATTCATCGCGCTGGCGCGCAATCCAATCGATATCGTCACTTCCATGCACGCTGCTCGTGTAAGAGTAGGTCTTCGTCACGAAAATATATCAGATTTCGAGGAGGCCTGGAACGCGCAGGAAGATCGAAAACGTGGAGATCGGCTACCTAAAAAAGTAATTCGCGGAGCGGTGCTCCAGTACCGCAAACTCGGATCGCTAGGCACACAGTTCGACCGACTGATAAAACAAGTTCCCCCTGATAACCTGCATGTTATAGTTTACGACGACCTCCGTGAGGACATGGAGAAAACGCAGAAGATGCTCCTACGTTTTCTCGGACTCTCTGAACTAGCAGGAACCTCCGTGCCTCACCTTGAACGGAACTCCGAATGGCGTAACGAGATTGCGCGACGTTTCTTCGAGTTTGCGAAGGAGAATGCCCATCGGTTCCCTATTAGACCGAAAATCGGTCTTCTTAACGCCATTCGTCGCTTCGGCGTAAAACCCGCCAACCGAAAAGAAATCCGCCCCGAATTCAGGGCACAGTTAAGAGAGGAGTTCGCAGGCGAAATCTCTCTTCTGTCAAAACTGCTGAACCGCGATTTCTCACACTGGCAATGACCACAGTAATCTTTTTTAACGCTTTGAACGAACAAATTAAATCAAGCCATCCTAATGAAAACCATAGACGAAAATAAAATCAAACAGTATCAGCAACTCCATAAAGATGATCCCTCCTATGGGAGTACGTCGCTTAAGTTTATCGACGAAGTTTCGCTGATGATCAACGCCCTGAAGCCCAAATCCATCCTGGATTATGGATGTGGCAAAGGCACACTCATCGCGGAAATCGAGCGGCGATATCCGGAGATCAACTGTTACCGTTACGATCCCTCGATTCAGGAGTATTCCGCCTTGCCCGTAAAAGACGCCGATCTCGTGATCAACACGGATGTCCTTGAGCACATACCTGTCGCAGACATCGATTCCGTGCTGCGCGAAATCTCTTCGATTTCCAAGAACGCCTATTTCAATCTGCACCATGGGAAAGCGGCGACCACCCTTCCCTCTGGAGAGAATGCGCACTGCACTGTCAAGTCTCCATCGTGGTATAGCAAAAAGATCGCGACCTATTTTGATCCTGTAGAATTGCTGCCAGGCAGAAGATATATTACCAGAGTGGCAATCACATTCAGCATACAGAATTCTGACCGCAAGAAGTATTTAGATATCGTCAGCAGAAACAAGATCCATTCTCCATTCTCCTTACGCTTGCGTTTCTTTGTGAAAAATATTCTCCGAGACTATTTCGGAGTGACCATCAACAAGTGAGACATCAAATCGATCTGCTACTTCTTGGCAATTTATGCCACCTTGATCATAAGCTTTTATGATTCTCTCGAATATCTATAGATAATGTTTTAGGCGATCAGTGATTCTGGAGCCTCTAAATTCTTGTTCAAGCTTAATATGACTATATTTCTATTTAAAACGCACCAAACTCACTAAAAAATGCTTGGGCGGCTCAAGATAGCCGTGCTTCTGGTGTCGGACTCCCGCAGGGACAAATCAAACCAATCCTACTCCAATACAAAGCGATTGCATCTCAGGGTACTCCGTTGAAACGTCTTATGGAACTGGCAGGCTCCGACAAGGTTCACGTCATATTCTTCGAGGATTTGAATAAATCGTTCGTGCATGAATACCAAAGAACGTTGAATTTTTTGGGTCTCGACCCCTAGGAACCGGAAGTTATTGAGAGGGTTTTGCCCACAACGACATGGAAATACGAAATCGTAGGGAAAGCCTATCGATTTCTTCAAAATTGTGCTGGCATACTCCCTTATAAACCCAAATTTAGAATTCTTAAAAGATTAAAAACCAATCTATCTACTACGGAAAAACCTTCTATAGATCCAGGTATCAAAAGTACCATGCTAGAAACCTTCCTACCGGAAATTGAAATCATCGAACAACTCACCAAAAGAGATCTGTCACACTGGAAAAGTGATTTGGAGGACGAGAGGTAGTTTCATTGTCCCTCACTAACGGATCGACCTACTTAACTTTGACTTGTAAAAAACATGTTAGAGAAACAGTGAGATTTTGTTTCGAATATAAAAAAATTTACCATTTCTAATTTTTTCGCATTTTGGGTTAAATGCTACGCTGTTGCTCTGAAAAAGCAGTATTCTGAGACTTTTCAGTCCTATCTAATAAACTCTTCTCTTTACAATTTTTCTTTACCCACACAAATACTAATATGAGTTCCAAGATTTATATTCCACGCAAAATCCGCCATTGCCTTAGTATCGTAAGAAGGACATTGCAGCATTTCAGTGAATGGAATCAAGATGCTTGGCGGTTTTTTAAAGCGTCCACTGTAACGGGAAATTATTTCGGTAACGATACCGCGCATCTTGAGAGCGATATTATACGCCTCTATCACGTGGTGGAAAAAAGCTTGAGCATGCCTGCTTTTCGACCTCGGTCCAGTCTCAATATGGTCAGGCAACTTCAAGCAAGTCTGGACAAATGGGATGGCCTCGAAGGTCCTCATATCGCCTCTGCACGTGTCGTTTTGGAAGCTTACCGGAAAAAACATGAAGAACTGGGAGTTGATATCAGCGATGTATTTTCAGGGGGTGCGACAAGCTGCATATTGGACGGGCAAGGAGGGGTAAAGCCCTACCATTCACATACTCACCTGGATCGTGAGGTCTTCCTACGCGTGATGATAGGTCGGGTTAGCGTCAGGAACTTCGATGTGGAACGGATTCCTGATCAGAAAATACTAGGTCGTGCCGTGACTGCGGCCATGAGTTCGCCCTCAGTTTGTAATCGCCAGACATCTAAGGCCTATTGTTTTACTGGGCAAAGGGCAAGAGAGTTGCTCGCTTTGCAGAACGGCAACCGAGGCTTTGGTCACACAATACCTGCGATATTTATTGTTACTTCCGATCTACGTTTATTTACGGGTACTACAGAACGATACCAAGCCTGGATAGATGGCGGAATGTTTGCTATGAGTTTACTCCTTGGGCTTCATGGTGGAGGTCTCGGAGCACTAGCCCTTAATTGGTCGGTCTTGAACAGGCGAGATCGCGAACTGCGTCAAGCTGCCTCAATTCCAGATCACGAGCGTATTATCATGCTAATTGGTTGCGGTTACCCTACAGAAGGTGCGGTGGTACCCGTATCGACAAGACGTGATCTAGAGGAGGTATTCATACTGCAAGAATCTTGAATAAATTATATTTAAGCCATACTTCTCTATACATATTAAGATAATTTTATACAATGAACATAGGTATTCTCACATTCCATCGCGGCCCCAACTACGGCGGCTACCTCCAAGCTTGGCACATGCGCGAAGCAATCCGCTCATTAGGGCATAAGGCGACCATAATCAACTACCAAGGCGCAAAGCATACAGAGGCAGAACGCTTTCCTCTTAAAGGGATTAAGCCATCGCAATTAAAAGGCTACGCATACAATTGGTTAAAATCCCGCCCTTTCAGAGCACCAGTAGAGGAACTATCCGATCACCGATTCACCACAAAAGCGGATGAAATCCCGTGGGCTCAATTTGATAAAGTGATCGTAGGCGCAGATGTGGTGTGGGATCATACGCATCCCTTACACGGTCAAAACGCAGCGTTTTTTGGAGCGTTTGAGGCGCAAAAGAATGCAGAATTTGTAGCCTATGCTCCGAGCTGCGGTGAGAGCACTTCACTTAGCGAGCTGCCTGATTATGTTATTAAGGGCCTGAATCGGTTCTCAACGATCTATGTCCGTGATGAAGCTACTGCAAAGTTGGTTGAGAAAGTGACTGGTAACAAGCCACCACTGGTAGTTGATCCAACTTGGCTACAAAATGATCCAACGATTCGATTTAAAAAACGACCTACAAAACCTTATGCACTAGTTTATGGTCCCGTAGCTAACACTAACCGGGCAAATGTTCTCAAAAAATATTGTGATATGAGAGGTCTTCAACTACTTAGCGCCGCTTCGCTTTGTAAAACTGCAGATCGTGTTTACCGCAGTTTGACTCCTTTCGAGTGGGTCGACCTCTTCCGTCACGCAGAATGTGTGATCACCTGCACCTTCCACGGTCTGCTGTATGCGATCAAGTATAATAAACCAGTTATCTTTTTGGTTCGAGGTCCTAGTCGCAGTAAAACCCGTCTAACCCTTGACCGCTGCGGCCTCCACGATCGTGTCGTCGATGAAGGGGAGCTGCTCGAGATGGAGTATCTAGAGAATGCACTCTCACCGGACAATCCAACTAAGCTGCCAATAGCATGGATTAGAGAGTCAAGAGCAGCTCTGAAATTGTCTATGACATAGATGTTCCTTTAAAAAATCAGGAAGTCATAAGTTTCATTTACAGCTAAAATGTGAAACCACATAATTTGCTGATTTATATATTGCTCAAATTTGATATTTATACCGAATAATTCCTATTTACTTCTTCCTTATGCAAAAACCTATTCGCTTTTTACACTTCCCTAAGACCGCTGGCACTACCATGGCAAGCACGCTATTACGTATCTACGGACGTAAGCATTGGTTCGGCTTCTCAGGTGTAGCGGAGAAAGACCGTGAGAAGTTTTTAAACTTACCTTTAGACGTGCGAATGAACATTACCCTCTTTATAGGTCACAGCATGTATGAAACTGGTCTCAAAGAACCCGACGCGGCTGAAATTTTTACTATCCTCAGGGAGCCAGTTTCAAGAGTCAAATCCTTCATTCAGCATGTGGCTGCTGGCAAGAGCCAATACCTCAAGGAATATGTGGAAAGTGGCGTATTTTCAGTTGATCACTTTCTTTACAGTGGGAATGGCGAATTGGATAATCTTCAGACCAAGATGCTGATCAACTCTGATCACTCTGGTTCTAACTTGCGGATTAGTGAGCTAGGTGAGGAAGCTGCCGTAGAACTGGCAATCTCTCGTCTGATCAATGATGCTCTTGCATTTGGTATCCAAGAGGATTTCGATGCCAGTTGGGTCGCCATATGGAATGCCCTAGGTCGCAAACCACCAATCTATGCATCACTTAACCAGAAAAAAACAGCAGAAAGGCTCGAATTCACAGAACGACAGTTAGAAAAAATCCGAGATTTAAACCGACTTGACTTGAAGGTCTATGCCGCGGCCAAGGAAGAATTTCAACGTAGGTGTATGACTGGAGCTATTTCAGATTCGGATGTAACTGTATTCAAACGCCGCCAACACTTATATGGTAGAGTATTTTCATACATCTGGAACATGGCGAGAAATTTGATTAAACGACCAATCAATTAGTTTTTCAGTTTAAGTTAATTCTAAAACTTAACTTGTGAGTATGATCATACTAGTATCTGAAAATAGCGACCAACTGTTGTGACAAGAAAAATGAATACGTCTAGCGAAAGTAAAAAAATGATTAGAGTATTGATTCTAGCGGATGTACCACTGTGGTTATTGCCTGGGGGAGAAAAATTTTATCAAGCAGGTGCTTATTCCTCATGGTTAGAAGCGTTATTTCCATATTTTGGGCAACATTCAGGTATTTCAGTTGAATGGGCAGTATTCTCAAAGTCAACTAGAGAATTAGAGACAGTCGAGATACATGGACAGAGAGTCTACGTATTGCCACGTTGGAAAAAGTCAATTTCAATGTTTAGTCGTTATTTTTTAGATAGCTATCGGATAAAAAGGCTTGTACGTCGGGTAAAGCCAGATATTATACATGCTTGGGGGACTGAAGATGCCTATGGTATTACGGGTGCGCGCTTGGATGTTCCTAAAGTTTTTTCTTTGCAAGGATCACTCAGTGACTATTTAAAGAAAATTGGAGGTTCATTTTTATTCCGGCTTCAAGCTTCATATGAAGCGTCTACAGTCAGAGCCTATGAATATGCAACAGCTGAGTCTCAATTAGCGCGTGAGTTGATCCTTGAGCATAATCCTAGTTGCAATGTCAAGTTGGTAGACTACGGAGTACATCCTTCTTTCTTTGATATCAAATGGGATCCATGTGAAGAGCCAAGTATGCTATTTATTGGTAGTTTAGATAAGCGCAAAGGAACGCATCAGCTTATCGATGCCTTTAAAGATGAGGCACTTAGTCATGTAAGATTAGTGATTGTAGGTGCAGGGCCGTTGGAAGAAGAACTAAAGGCTAAGGCTTCCTCTAATGTGGAGTGGCGCGGACGACTTTCAAGAGCAGATATTCAACATGAACTCTCTCAGTCATGGGGATTAGTGATGCCTACTTTTGCTGATACTGGACCTACTGTTTTAAAGGAAGCGCGAGTTGTAGGTTTACCAGTGATTACTACACATGATGCAGGAGCAAAAAGCTATCTAGTTGATGGAGAAAATGGATCGGTCATTTCATCTGGAGATGTTCAGGCGATTATTCAATCTGTATTAGCAATAACACAGTCACGAGATAAATGTTTGGCCATGGGGGCGGTAAATTGGGAATCGACAAGAGAAGAGTTGCATCCAGCTCGAAGCATAGAAAAGTTTGTTGATGTTTATCGCAATATCCTAAACCTACCAAAGTAATTAATCGCAGAAATATCTGGGGAGACAAATTTATTAATAGGAATAAATTGTAAAAACTTCAGCAACATTGTAATATTTAGTTTATGCCAGATTCAATAACTAAGGCTCATTTCTTCAATCGTTATTTTGAGTTATTGGAAGAAAAAGACATAGTGAATGTAGTTTTACATTCTTATAAAGATTACCCTAAAAAGATAGATTCTGATGTAGATCATTGCGTGAGTGAGATAGATCTCTACAAAGTTCCTCAGCTTATCCATGAACATTGTGAAGCCTCAGGATGGAAATTAGTCCAAATATTACAGCATGAAGTGAAAGCCTTTTTTTGTATTTGTGTCTCACAGTCAGACACTACTGAATACCTAGAGTTGGATGTTTGTTCTGATTATATGAGAGAAGGGAAAGAGCTGCTGAGTGCAGAGAGAATTCTGGAGGGGCGGAGAAGGAGAGAGCAAAAATCTTTTTATATTCCAGCACCAGAAAAAGAGTTCTGTTACTCACTATGGAAGTCAGTGGCTAAAAATAAATCATTCAAATCAGTAAGTGAAAAGCTAAATAGAATTTACCAACAAAGCCCACCTGAGTGTGACAGTCAAGTCAGGCTTGGCTATTCTATGGTAATACTTGAGGAGAATACTTCGTGGGCTACGGGTGCGGAGGAAATCTATCATAAATTGCAATGTTACTACAGTAGAGCTCCGAAAGTCAGTGCTTTAAGTCGTGCAAGAAAATTTGCACTAAGAGTGATGCAACCTAGTGGATTACTTCTCAATATCATTCATCCCGAGATCGTGGAAGATCAACATTTTTCCAAAAGTATGAGATCTTGTTTTAGGTCAATTGACACTTCGCCGACTCAGGCACACATCGTTCAGTCTCTCCTGAAAGTCTTAAAAACGAAATTAGTGATGGGTCATGCCAAAGGCATGGTGAGCAGGGTAGTGTTTAATATTTTAAAGCCGTTGAATGCAGGCTATGCGCTAACTTCTTCATCTACTAGCGATGCGGTATCTGAAGTGCATACATATTTAGCACGACGATTAAATAAGCGCTGGAGATTTAAGGATTAAAAAGTAAAGAAATCTCAATGAGCAATAATCAGAAAATGCCATGGATAGCGTTCTTAGGAGCGGATGGTTCTGGCAAAAGCACGATCATTGATGCTGTCATGAAGCACTTGGAAGTGATGGGGATAGAAGTTAGCTATCATCACTGGAGACCAGTGATAGGAGACAAAAAAGCAGATAATACTCCTGTTACTGACCCTCATGCACTTCCCGCTCGGGGAGTGATTTCATCATGGCTGAGAGTCGTGGCTCTCACTGGGATTTGGTGGAGAAGTTATTTTAAGCAATTTGCAAAATTAAGGAAGAAAAGAAAGTTCATTATTTTCGATAGATTCTATGAAGATCTTCTCGTGGATCCTAGGCGTTATCGATACGGAGGAGGGAAGGTATTTGCAGCTTTCTTCTTTAGCTTTATGCCGAAGCCTGATCTTGTAATGTTGCTTGATGCGGATGCAGAGGTGCTGTATGCGAGGAAACCGGAAGTAGCCTTGGAGCGACTTAGAAAAATAGTTACTGGTTACAGAAGCTATATCAAAACGGCTAAAAATGGAGTGCTTATTAATTCTGATCAGGCTGTGGAAAGAGTGATAGCTGAGACTATTGCAAAAATTGATGACCTGTTAGAAGTAAATGGGAAAGAATAGGGATGCAATGTTAGATGAATCAACAACGTTAAATGTAGTAATCATCGCCTACGCTTGTGAGCCAAACAGTGGATCAGAGCCAGGCACGGGATGGAATATAGCTACTAGGCTTGCAAACTATGCCAATGTCACGGTGGTCACCAGAGCTAACAATGAGGAGCCTAACAGCAAAGCTCTAGCGGGATATGACGGCTCTAAGCCATCGTTTATCTATACTGATCCCCCAGCTTTCATCTTGAAGCTGAAGAAGCTCAAGGTGCTTCCAATTCAAATATTTTACGCATTTTGGCAGAGGAAAGTAGCTAAAGAATTGAAAAAACTGTTTGAGAAAGAGCGGGTAGATATTATTCACCAGATTACGTTTAATTCGTTCGAGGTTCCTCCATTTATTTTTCTTAATGAGACGCAAGCAAAATTAGTTTGGGGACCGATTGGTGGTGCGCAGTCTGTAGAGTGGAATTTACTCCGGTTATTTGGGCTGAAAGGTGGGGTCAAAGAATGGATGAGGAATATAAGAGTAAAAATTTCCTCTTATAATCCACTTTGCACAAAGGCTTTGAAAGCATCATCTCTAGTGTATTTTGCGAATTACGAAACTCGTGACTTGCTGGATAAACACTGTAGGAATCGAGTGGAGATGATGATCGATGTTGGAGTGGATATTGAGAAATTTCAGAAGCCCCCGGCTCGACCTGAGAACGCGATCCCAGTGGTGCTATTTGCGGGGAGGCTAGAGGGAAGAAAAGGAGCCATCTTGTTATTGAAGGCGCTAGAATTGTTCAAAGAAAAGCAATTTGCGTTAGAGTGTAGAATCGTGGGACATGGACCTGATGCGGAAAAACTTGTGACTTATGTTAGGGAAAATGATTTATCGGATAGCGTCAAGTTACTGGGTTTGGTGAGCCATGAAGAAATGACTAGGGAATTTGAGCAAGCAGATATTTTTGCGTTCCCTAGTCTGAGAGATACTTCTGGGGCAGTAGTGCTGGAAGCGATGTCAATGCAACTACCTACAATATGTTATCAACACCAAGGGGGACAGATCATGGTGAATGATGAGACGGGTATCCGCGTCGGACTCTCAACAGTAGATCAAATGGTTAACGGTCTAGCAGATGGCTTGCAGTTGTTGGTAGAAGATCCGGATATGAGACGAAGAATGGGTACTGCGGCTAGACTGAGGGTGCAACAGGAATATGACTGGGATGTGAGGGTGCAGAGGATGGTGAATGATTATAAAAGAGTTCTTAAAGATGAGTAATAAGACGCAAAAATTAGAGGCAGGATCACAGGCTAAGAATGTTTTAGTGATCGGCGGAGCTGGATATATCGGTAGTCACTGTGTGAGATTACTTATTGAATCAGGTCACAGGCCGGTGATTCTAGATAACTTAGTTTATGGACATCGTGAATCACTTCCTGCTGAAATTACATTTTATGAGGGTGACTTAGGTGATGTTGATCTTGTTTACCGGATTTTAAAGGATGAAGAGATAGAAATAGTAATGCATTTTGCGGCCTATGCATTTGTTGGTGAGTCAGTGAGTGACCCACTAAAATACTATGAGAATAACGTAGCGAAGACTATTCTGCTATTAAAGACCATGATAAGAGCAGATGTTAGAAAATTCGTGTTTTCTTCGACATGCGCCACTTTTGGAATACCAGATCAGCTACCAATTAAAGAAGACTTTCTACAGTTACCAATCAATCCTTACGGGCAGACGAAATTAGATATTGAGAATGCACTAAGGTCACTAGCGGCTGCAAATCAGATGACCGCTGCCGTGTTCCGGTATTTTAATGCTGCAGGTGCATCAACGAATGACGACATAGGAGAAGATCACACTCCTGAGACACATTTAATTCCATTAGCGATTGATACAGCATTGGGGAAGCGTGAAGCTCTGGAAGTATTCGGTGATGATTATGATACTCCTGATGGAACGTGTTTGCGTGATTACATCCACGTCGATGATTTATCCAGAGCGCATATTGCGGTCTTTGACAAAATGGACGGTGAATGTAGTTTTCAACACTACAATCTGGGAACTGGAAAACCTACGTCAGTAAAGGAAGTTATCAGGGCTGTTGAATTGGTCACAGGTTTGAAAGTGCCTCATTTATATGGCGCTAGGAGAGTGGGAGACCCGCCGGTACTCTATGCGAATAATAGTAAGGCGATGACAGAGCTTTCATGGTGTCCGCAATTTACTAGCATTAAAGAAATAATAGGAACCGCTTGGAGGTGGCATGAGAAGTATCCGCAAGGATATTCATCAATATTAGTGAATACAAAATAATATAAAGACGAAAATAGATTGATTTTTTTTCGGGCAAGTGGGTGCTATATTATGGATGCGCATAATTCACAGATTGCTCACCAGAGTAAAAAGCGTATAAATTCGGCTCTTCGTAAAGTTTAGTGGAAGTAAAAGCTAATTGCCTATTGGTCTGGTGAATGTAAAGCTTGGGCAATGGAACTTACTTCAGCTCATTACGCATTACTATTAGGACTTCAGGAACCTTGGGAA
>Ga0209711_10000130_pt1 | contig 73910 bp, 61 predicted proteins | sample ArcticOcean_MG_C_7_FD_187441 | JGI IMG/M metagenome (GOLD analysis project Ga0209711, IMG submission 187441) | Marine microbial communities from western Arctic Ocean - ArcticOcean_MG_CB11_88 (SPAdes) (version 2) | ecosystem: Environmental > Aquatic > Marine > Oceanic | place: Arctic Ocean... | reverse complement strand
AGTAAAACCTAGAGAATAGTCAATTTTGTTTGGATTACGTGGCATCCCTTCATCATAAAGCACCTGTATACAGCGTACAAGCCTAAATTGACACTATATGATGTTTGTCCCGAATGTAAAAGCCCTGCAAAAACCCCTCAGCAAATTTCCTTGCTGAGGGGTTTTGAAAATGTGTGTTGCTAAGAAGCTCTGCAGGGGTGCTTACTAGCTGCGCTTGCGCTTGAGCTGAAGTCTGGCGGCGTTTGTTGCAATAGTGGCTTGGAGGTGGGCGGCTTCTTCGGCATCTTCTGCAGATACTTTATCTAACTGCTCCTCTGCGCGCTTCATGGCTGCTTCTTCAACCGCTTCATCGATGTCGCCTTCACCAAAGGCTGAGTCTGTGAGGACGGATACCTTCTCCTGAGTGACCTCTGCGAATCCTGATCCAATCGCAAGCTCATGAACTTTGCCATCCTTCTCGTAGCGAAGTTCGCCAGGTTGGAGTGCTGTGACGAGAGCCGCGTGCAGCTCTAGGATACCCATCTCACCACCCGCACCGGGTAGGTAAACGTCTGTGACTGTGTCTGAGAAGATCTTCTTCTCTGGAGTTACGATTTCTAGTTGAAGCATGTGCTTGGAGTTAAAAGTTTAAAGTTGCCAGTTTAAAGTTACATAGTGCAAGGCGGTGTTTAGCACCGCCTTGAATCTGACTAGTCGCGTGGCACTGTTTCGATGCCGGCTTTCATGTAGAAGTTACCTTCTGGCACGTCGTCCCACTTACCGTCAAGGATCTCTGCAAAACCTTTAACAGTCTCTTCGAGCTTAGAGTAAACTCCAGGAACGTTTGTGAATACTTCCGCTACGTGGAACGGCTGAGTAAGGAAACGCTGGATTTTACGTGCACGGTAAACGCTCATCTTATCTTCATCTGAGAGTTCGTCCATTCCAAGAATCGCAATAATATCCTGAAGGTCTTTATATCTCTGAAGGATGTTCTGAACGCCACGCGCTACTCTGTAGTGCTCGTCTCCGATGATATCGGCTGAGAGTGCTTTAGAAGTAGAGGAAAGTGGGTCAACCGCTGGGAATAGTCCTTGCTCAGCAAGTGCACGCTCTAGAACAACAGTCGCGTCAAGGTGAGCGAAGGTGTTCGCTGGGGCTGGGTCAGTCAAGTCATCCGCAGGAACGTAAACCGCCTGGAGTGAAGTGATAGAACCTTTCTTAGTAGAAGTGATTCGCTCCTGAAGTCCTGCCATTTCCTCAGCAAGTGTCGGCTGGTAACCAACTGCTGATGGAGTTCTTCCGAGTAGTGCAGATACTTCTGATCCCGCTTGTGAGAATCGAAAAATGTTATCAACGAAGAGTAGAACGTCTTGTCCTTCTTCATCGCGGAAATGCTCAGCCATGGTGAGTGCTGAAAGCGCAACACGGAGACGAGCTCCTGGAGGCTCATTCATCTGACCATACACAAGTGCTACCTTTGATCCTGGAGCCAGGATTGGGTTGCCATTTTCGTCGAGTTTTGGATGACCTTTGTCGTCCTTCTCAGTTTGGATAACGTTAGACTCGATCATTTCCCAGTAAAGGTCATTTCCTTCACGTGTTCTCTCACCAACACCAGCGAATACTGAATAACCACCGTGCCCGAGAGCAATGTTGTTGATGAGTTCCATGATAACCACTGTCTTACCAACACCTGCACCACCGAATGCACCCACTTTACCACCTTTAAGGAACGGGCAGATAAGGTCGATCACTTTGATACCTGTTTCGAGGATCTCTGTGGATGATGCTTGGTCAATGAGCTTAGGAGCAGGACGGTGAATCGATGCACGCTTGCTTGCGTCAGGGAGTGGGACGTTTTCATCCACGATATCACCTGTGACGTTGAAAATACGTCCTAGAACTTGGTCACCTACTGGCACTGTGATTGGTGAGCCTGTGTCAGTGATTTCAAGACCGCGCTTAAGGCCGTCTGAAGAACTCATTGCAATAGCACGAACCCATCCATCTCCGAGGTGCTGCTGCACTTCGAGCACGAGTTTTGTTGCCACACCGTTGAGATCGAAGTTGATCTCTAGAGCGTTATAGATACTTGGTAGTGTAGTAGCCTGTGAGAAGTCAGCATCTATAACAGCGCCGATCACCTGAACAATTTTTCCTGAGTTACTCATATATTTAGTTGGTTTGTATGTTTAAATTTTTTGTTATTTTGAAGTGGTTGAAATCATTTATTATTCCATTGCTTTCATCGCAGTGGTGATTTCTAGAAGCTCAGAGGTAATGGCCGCCTGGCGGAGCTTGTTGTAGTCGAGTGTGAGGTCATCGATCATGTTGTTCGCATTGTCAGTAGCAGACTTCATAGAGACCATTCGTGCTGAGTGCTCAGAAGCGCGAGCCTCTAAGATCATCTGATAAATCTGGAAGTTTAGATACTGTGGAAGTAGAGTATCGAGAACTACCTCTGGGGTAGGCTCAAACTCGTAGTCCTTAGACATTGCTGAGGCATGATCAGTTTCCTTGATCTCGTCTTTCCCTACACCTTCGTAATCTTGCTTTTCTGCGAGCGTAGAAGCGTCGATAGGAAGAAGCTGTGAAACGTGTGGGATCTGGCTGATTGTGGATACGAAGTTCGTGAAACAGACTTTGATCTTGTCAAAATTGCCTTCTAAGAACTGTTCAGTGAGGAATTTAGCAATGGGACGAGCTTCAGAAAAGGAGACGGGATCAGCCACAATGAAGTCGGCCTTATTTGTCTCACCAGTTTTCTCTAGCTGAATCCGGAGTTTTTTGCCGACTGTAGCGTAGGTAGTGTGCTCATTCTGCTCTCTTCTTACTAACTTCAAAAGATTTGCATTAAGTCCACCACAGAGACCTTTGTCAGTGGAGATGACGAGGGTCAGAGTTTTTTCTCCTTCACGCTTCTCTAGCAGTGGATGAGATTCTTCATCCACGTTATCCTTGAGGTTTACGAGGACTTGGTTCAGCTGATCAGCATACTCACGACCAGCGAGTGCTTGGTCCTGGGCCTTTTTCATTTTGGCCGCAGCAACAAGTTGCATCGCACGCGTGATCTGTGCTGTGTTTTTTACCGACTTGATACGTCGGCGGATGTCTCTGAGGTTTGCCATTTTTTCTTTGAGGTAGTTAGTTACTCAGTAGTGAGTAGGTAGTAGAGAGTAGTAACGCTTTAGCACTGCTTGCGCAGTGCCTGATCTAGTTACTTACTTCCAAGAACCCTTGAAGTCTTTAAGTGCTGAGTGAAGAGCGTCGTTTACTCCGTCAGTCATTGCCTTTTCATCAGCGATGAGCTGTAGAACGTCTGCCTTACGAGTGTCCATGAATTCTTCAAGTCCAGTCTGGCATTCTTTGATGCGCTCAACATCAACATCATCGAAGTATCCATTCTGCATTGAGAAGAGAACCACTACCTGCATCTGCATCGATTTAGGTGCGTATTGGTCTTGCTTGAATAGCTCAACAATACGGAGACCTTTTTCGATCTTCCCTTTAGTCTGCTCATCAAGATCTGATCCAAACTGAGCGAACGCCTGAAGTTCACGGAACTGAGCTAGGTCTAGCTTAGTGGTTCCAGATACTTTCTTGATCGCCTTAGTCTGCGCTGCAGAACCAACTCGAGAAACTGATAGACCAACGGAAATCGCTGGGCGAATGCCTTGGTAAAATAGATCTGTCTCAAGGAAAATCTGTCCGTCTGTGATGGAGATCACGTTAGTCGGGATGTAGGCAGATACGTCACCAGCCTGGGTCTCAATGATAGGAAGCGCAGTGAGTGATCCACCACCAGCATTCTCTGAGAGACGTGCTGAACGCTCAAGAAGTCTTGAGTGAAGGTAGAAAACGTCACCAGGATATGCTTCACGTCCTGATGGGCGCTTAAGAATGAGTGATACCTGACGGTATGCTACAGCGTGCTTAGAAAGGTCATCAAATACGATGAGGCACTCTTTGCCCTGATCCATTAGGTATTCAGCTACCGCACAACCCGTGTAAGGTGCGAGATACTGGTTAGCCGCTGAGTCAGAAGCGGTAGCCGCTACAATGGTGGTGTATTCCATGGCGCCTGCTTCTTCGAGAGTCGCTTGGATACGTGCTACGTTAGATGCTTTCTGACCGATCGCTACATAGATACAGTAGAGTGGTGCGTGACCCTTAAGCTTGCCTTGCTCGGCAGCTTTGTTCTGGTTCGCTTGTGAAATGATGGTGTCAATAGCGATGGTAGTTTTACCAGTAGCGCGGTCACCAATGATGAGCTCACGCTGTCCGCGACCGATCGGAACCATTGCGTCAATCGCCATGATACCAGTCTGCACTGGGACAGATACTGATTTACGCTTAATGATACCAGGAGCTAGCTTCTCAACTGGGTAGTCTGCAGAAGCAGCAATGTCGCCTTTTCCGTCGATAGGGTTACCGAGTGTGTCGATAATACGTCCGAGAAGTGCTTCACCTACTGGCACAGAGAGGAGCTTACCAGTAGTCTGGCACTCGTCGCCCGCTTTGAGGTGGAGATATTCACCGAGTAGAACGGCTCCGACTTCACCTTCCTCAAGGTTCATCGCAAGACCAATCACTCCACCAGGGAATGAAATCATCTCATTTAGCTGACAGTCACTAAGACCTTCAACCTTTGCCACACCGTCACCGATTTCGCGGATGGTGCCTACGTTTGTTTTACCTACTGAAGTCGTTACGTTCGCGATTTCCTGTTCTAGTTCCTGAAGAATGCTGCTCATATCTATTGTTTGTTAGATTTGTTAATGTTGCCTTGATTGGCGGATTCGTTTTGTTAAATAATGATGCAATTAAAATGCATTAGTGAGTTTATCGAGGCGGCCTTTTACTGAGCCATCCCAAACATCGTCACCTTTGCGGATGCGAATTCCGCCTAATAAAGCGGGGTTTACTTTGTATTCAAATGTGAGTCCATCACCGTGTTGAGAGATCATCTTGTTTGCGATGCTCTGACCAGTGGCTTCATCGAGCTGCTTGGCGCTCTCTACAATCACGTGGCGTTTAGCTAGATCAAGACGCACTTGACGGTGGAGCGTGGATAAAATGCCCTGATAATTTCTAGGCTTTCTCTCTACTAGTCTCTTAATAACAGTGCGTAGCTTGTCCTCATCCAGTCTTCCGCCGCTAGAGCAAAGTCTGAATAAGCGTCTTCCTGCTGCGGCGGCGTCTTTAGTTACTTTCATGTGATTGTGTGGTGATCGGACGTTGAGAAATTTTGATTTCGAGAAGAAGCTGAACGCTTAGACCGCTTCGCTTTCGATAGATGCTACTGCCTCTTCGTTGATGCGCTTGTTGTCATCATCGTTAAGAACTTTACCAGTCACGCTAGCGGTAGTGGCTGCCACGAGACGACCGAAGTCCTGCTTGAGTTCTGCCACCATCTGAGTGCGTTCTGCCTTAGCTGCGTCTTCTGCCTTCTGGAGGATCCCCTGTGCAGAAGCGATTGCTTCTTGGGTTTTCTGCTCGGATAGATTTGCCGCGCTGTCCTTAGCTTCTTCGATGAGGCGCTTAGCAGTGCTATTGGCTTCTTCGATGGCTGCTGCGGTGCGTTCCTCAGACTCAGCAAGCTGGGTTTCGATGCGCTTCAGTTTCTCCTCACCTTCAGAGATTCTATTCTTACGCTGCTCGAGCATTGCCTGAATAGGACCAAAAGCAAATTTCTTCAACACGAACAACACGATGATAAAGTTGATAACCTGTGCAATGAAAAGAGGCCAGCTGATACCAAATTTATCGGTAAGCTCCGTGATTACGTTTCCTTCTGCTGCTAAAATTGTGAACATTTTCCTGTGTGTGTTTTCGAGTTGAATGTTGCGCGCCGCCACAGTGAGTGACGGCGCACAAAATAGTTTTTACTTAGAACCTTAATTATACAGCGAATGCTGATAGAATGAAGATACCCTCGATGAGAGCAGCTAGAATAATTGCGATTGTAAGAATAGGACCCGCTGCACCTGGATTGCGTCCAGTTGCTTCAGCTGCTTTAGCGCCAAGAAGACCGATACCGATAGCACCGCCGAGGGCAGCGTAACCTACGTATGTTCCTTTAGCTGTTGCTTTAGTTATCTCAAGAAGAGCTTCTGAGTTTTGAGCTAGTGTAATTAATGTTTCTTGCATATTATTAGTTAGTTAGTTGTTGTTTTTTCCAGAAGCCCCCACTTTCTTGTTATGGTCAGACTTCTAAAAGCTTAGAAATTTATTTTAGTGAGCGTGCTCTTCGTCGTGGTCATCATGCTCGCAGATGAGCTTGAGGAATACCGCGCTGAGCAACGTGAATACGAGTGCTTGGATAAAGCCAACGAGCAACTCGATGAACATAAAAGGGAGAGCAGGCAGGAAGCTCAGCCAGTCATAAGGAGCGAGACGCATGAGTTTATCTAGTGTTACTTCACCACCGTAGACGTTACCAAAGAGACGGAAACTCAGGGCCACTGGGCGGATAAAGATAGAGATGATTTCAAGAAGACCTACAAGAAAGAAAATACCGATCATCCCAACTCGCATCGCACCATTAAAATCACCCTTGGGTGCGAAGATGTGAGTGAAGAATCCTTTCACACCATTTTCGGTGAATGCCCAGTAGAACCAGAGAATAGCGAAGATAACGGACATCGCTGCAGTCATGTTGAGGTCAGCATTTCCTCCACGAAGAACTGGATGGTAAGTGCCGTCAGCATGGTAAGTCACGATAGAGCCGACTCCTGGGAAAAGACCGAGGTAGTTGACTAGAATGATGAGCATGAAGGTTCCACCGAAAAACCAGAAAGTGCGCTTTACGAGATGATCACCAAGAACGCCACCGAAGAAATTATAAAGAGTCTCTACGAGCCACTCAGCGAAGTTTTGAAATCCTGCTGGAACCATCGACATTTTCTTGGTGGCAGCCCTGCAGAAAAGAACGATCAACAGCGCGGCAATCCATACCATTAGCATTGAGTTCGTGATCGCGAATGAATCTTTATCACCGATAAGCACATTTGCGCTTGGCCCACTAGCAGCCATAAGACCGTTCATGCTGATGAAGAATAATAGAATTGATGTGGAAATTTTGCCCATTTCTGTGTAAATTGTGTGCGTTAACTTATAGAAGTCGCAGGTCAATAACCTGATCAACCATTTCGATCAAGCCAATTTGTGAAATTTTTCACAAAGTCTGACTATACGCTTAAAATCAATACTTAACAGCACTTGAGCACACTTTGATTTATTACCTATATCTAAATCATTTACCTCCTCCTGAGCCCGAATTAAAAAAAAGCGTGCATCACTTGTCTTACACTAGTATGAGTCGCCCTATGTGGAAAGGCAGATTCGCTCAGGCAACAGCAGACTTAGTGCAACAATATGGAGAGTCCATCTCGTATGATTGGAGACTTTATAAACACGATATCGCAGGCTCCATCGCTCATGCGCGCGCTCAGGTGAAAGCCGAGTTACTCACTGAGGATGAGTTCCAACAGATAGAAACAGGACTTCGCGCTATCGAGAAAGACATCGATGCGGGGAACTTCAACTTCTCCATCGAGCTTGAAGACATCCACATGAACATCGAGTCTGAACTCACGAAGCGCATCGGCGCGGCTGGCGGCAAGCTTCACACGGCTCGCTCCAGAAATGATCAAGTCGCCACGGATACTAGACTATACTGCCGCGACCAGATCACCGTCATTTCTGACCACCTAAAGGCTCTCCAGACTGCATTACTCAATAAAGCTGATGAATACGCAGCCGCCGTTATCCCTGGCTACACCCACCTCCAACGCGGTCAGCCTGTGACTGTGGGGCATCATCTTTTGGCTTACGTGGAAATGATCGCGCGGGATCTGGATCGACTCAACGATGCGAGAAAACGTGTCAACGTCTCCCCTCTCGGCTCCGGCGCACTGGCAGGTTCTACGATTAATCTCGACCGCGAACAGATTGCCGCTGAGCTAGGCTTCGATAGCATCACCACGAACTCGATGGACGCCATTTCTGACCGCGACTACATCATGGAATTGCTCTTTGATTTCGCACTCGTAGGCACCCACCTTTCTCGTCTCTCAGAGGATCTCATCCTCTGGTGCTCTAGCGAGTTTGGCTTCGCCACCTTGAGTGATGCCCATACTACTGGCTCATCACTCATGCCGCAGAAGAAGAACCCTGACGTCTGCGAGATTACTCGTGGCAAGACCGGAAGGCTCTACGGAAATCTCGTTTCGCTCCTCACTTCGGCAAAAGGGCTACCACTCACCTACAACCGTGATCTACAGGAAGATAAAGAGCCTTTATTTGACTCCATTGACACCCTCGTCATCGCGCTCAGTGTGAACACAGAAATGATCGCCGATATGGTCATCAACGTTGAGACCTGCGAGGCCGCTGCAAGCGACCCACTCCTTCTCGCTACTGACCTTGCAGACTATCTCGTGAAAAATGGCGTCCCCTTCCGTAGTGCTCATGAGCTAGTAGGGCAAGCAGTGGCAGTCAGCGTACAAACTGCCACACCGCTCGATCAGCTCGATCTGACAGAAATTTCCACCCACTATGGAGCTGATGCTAAAGACGTCTTCAATCTCCAGACCGCACTCGCCGCTAGAACAAATCCAGGCGCACCGAGCATCGAAAACGTAAGGGCACAAATCTTACGCTGGCGGAACCTCTAACAATCGCAACTAAGAGAACCTAACAAAAACTACATTATGAGTGATCAAACCTGGTATTTCATCGATGGCACCGGCGCCCAGAACGGCCCCATTACCATCCCTCAGCTTCAGAAACACGTTGAGAATGGCGAAGTCACAGCTGATACTCAATTATGGACAGAGGCACTCGGAGAGCAATGGATACCAGCAGCAAATGTAGAGGGACTGTTTCCAGCTATCCCAGCAGCAGTCGCAGTACCGACACTAAGAACACTGCGAACACCCACTCTAGTGACCACGCCTGAGGACTCAACAGAGTTACCTAAGCCAGTGCGTGCGGCCACCACGCCAATGATCCCTAGCACCCCTACCACCCAGGCAGTGACCGGCGTCTCCATCCCCTCATCACTCGCACAACAGCAACAACAGCAACAACAGCAACAACAGCAGCAACAGGAGCAACAACAAGCAGAAAAACCTCAGCAAAGCCCAATATCTGAGGCCCAACAGTTGGATTTAGGACTGTATCCAGCAACCATCGCTAAAGGTGGTAGCATGGGGCTCTGGAGCATGTTTTTTTTCGGAGGAATAATCTGCATCATTTCCGGAATAATGGTCGCTGGTTTGCTTAATCAAGGATTAGAAACCTCTGCGGGTGGCTCTACTTTGAAAATTGGTCTTGGATTAATCGGAACAGGAGCTGCCGGCCTTCTTTTTTCGATTATCCTCATTTTCATCTACCTCTACCGTGCTTGGAAATGCCTACAACCTGGCGGAGCTAAGGTCTCACCAGGCGCCGCTATAGGATTCTTGTTTATTCCGGTTTTTAACCTCTACTGGCTCTTCAAAGCCATTGGCGGATTACCTAAACAATGGAATACAATTGCCTCATCTTATCCCAATACCAAACACGCTCCAAAGCTTTCTATGGGCGCCTTCATTTGCATGTTGCTGATCCCCGTCATCGGGCAGATCATTTGGCTCAATCAGATCATCAAAGGACTTAACTTCATGGCCGAACTCCATTTCCAACAGTCTAGGCCAGCAGGTAGCTCGCTCGCATCACTGGGAAGCCGCGCCAACTTCCAATAAACCACACCAAACTAATCACTAGAATTTTTTTCACCCTACCCTTAGTTTGGTCAAACAAGCTAAGGGTGATACTTTTCATTCCAAAAACTTTCACTACAGTCTCGCAAAATTTACTATGAAACCATTTCCATTCGACACCTTTGAACCTAAGTGGCAAGCCCACTGGGAAGACAATAAGACCTTCAGCGTCGCTAACCCTGGCGAAGAAGGCTTCGATGCCACTAAACCAAAATATTTCGTCTTAGACATGTTCCCCTATCCATCGGGCGCAGGCCTCCATGTGGGTCATCCAGAGGGATACACGGCCACGGATATCCTCGGCCGATACAAGCGAATGAACGGTCATAATGTTCTTCATCCAATGGGATGGGATGCCTTTGGGCTGCCCGCTGAGCAGTATGCGATCAAGACTGGTCAACACCCACGCGTAACCACGGAACAGAATTTGGATAATTTCCGTCGTCAACTAAAGTCACTCGGATTTGGTTATGACTGGGACAGAGAAATCAACACCACTGACCCTGGTTACATGAAATGGACGCAGTGGATTTTCATCCAGCTTTATAATTCCTACTTTTGTGAAGTAGAGAAGAAAGCCAAGCCAATTTCTGAGCTAGAAGCTAAGGGGATGAGCCGCGAGGAAATTGACGACGAACGTTTAGCATTCATTTCTGAGGCACCCGTGAACTGGTCACCAGACCTCGGCACCGTCCTTGCAAATGAAGAAGTGGAAGAGTGGAAAGCCAAAGGTCACACCGTAGAACGCCGCCCACTCAAGCAATGGATGCTCCGCATCACCAAGTATTCTCAGCGACTCATTGATGATTTAGGTCCGCTCGATTGGCCAGAATCGATCAAGCTCTTGCAGACCAACTGGATCGGAAAATCGATCGGTGCAGAGGTAAGTTTTGATCTTCAGGGGAATGAAATCACCGTCTTCACCACCCGACCCGACACCCTCTTCGGCGCCACCTACATGGTGCTCGCACCTGAGCATGGTCTAGTTTCACAGATCACCACTGCCGAGCAGAGAGACACTATAGAAGCTTACATAAAAGACTGCGCCTCCAAGTCAGACATGGAGCGTGGCGAGATGAATAAAGACAAGTCCGGCATTTTCACCGGAAACTACGCCACCAACCCAGTAAACGGCGAGCAAATCCCAGTGTGGATCGCAGACTACGTGATGATGGGATACGGCACTGGAGCCATCATGGCCGTTCCCGGTCACGATGAAAGAGACTATCAATTTGCAGTCAAATTTGACCTCCCTGTCCTTCAAGTGGTCGAGCCTAATGATCAATCAGATTGGAAAGGCTACACAGGCAATGGTCAATCAATCAATTCTGGCTTCCTCGACGGCATGAAAACCAAGGATGCGAAGCGGGCGATGATCAAATGGTTGATCGACAACAAAAAAGGTAAGGCACAGACGAATTTCAAACTCCGCGACTGGCTGTTCTCACGTCAGCGCTATTGGGGTGAGCCGTTTCCTATCATCTGGGAAAATGGCCAGCATCGCACCATACCAGAAAGCGAACTCCCGCTGCTCCAGCCAGAAATGGAAGATTTCAAGCCAACTGGCGACCCACGTGGACCGCTCGTCAAGGCGACTGACTGGATCAAATATAGCGAGAACGCCGAACGCGAGACCAACACCATGCCGCAGTGGGCTGGTTCATGCTGGTACTACTTGCGCTACTGCGACCCCAACAACGAGGACCGATTCATTTCCAAAGAAGCAGAAGATTACTGGAGTAGCGATGGCGCAACAGTAGATCTCTACGTCGGCGGCACCGAGCACGCAGTCCTCCACCTGCTCTACGCACGTTTCTGGCATAAAGTAATGTTCGATCTCGGGCACCTAACCACCAACGAGCCATTCAAGAAACTAGTGAACCAAGGATTGATCCTCGGAGAAGATGGACAGAAAATGTCTAAGTCTCTGGGTAATGTCGTCAGCCCAGATGAAGTCGTGGATCAATATGGTGCCGACTCACTGCGTCTCTACGAGATGTTCATGGGACCGCTCACTCAGGTGAAGCCCTGGCAGATGAAAGGCGTGGAAGGAGTCTCACGTTTCCTCGCTAAAGTCTGGAGAGTCGCGATGACCCAGACTGATAACGATGGCTGGAAACTTTCAGACAAGATCACTGACGATACCCCGACTGATAAATCACTACTTAAAGTCACCCATGAGACCATCAAGAAAGTAACCGAAGACATCGAGAAAATGAGCTTCAATACCGCAATTTCTCAAATGATGATCTGCACCAATGCCTTCACTAAAGCCGACAAGATCCCCGCTGTGCTACTACGCGATTTCCTCAAGTGCTTGAACCCATTCGCTCCGCACATCACGGAAGAAATTCACCAGCATTTAAGCGAAGCCTGCCCATCAGCGAAATGTTCAACCGGCAGAATACTCAGTGACCGCCGCTGGCCTAGCTACAAGGAAGAATTCCTCATAGAATCAGAAGTCACCGTAGTCATCCAAGTCAACGGCAAACTCAGATCCAAACTCACCGTCGCTAAAGATATCAGCAAAGAGGACATGGAAGCCCTCGCCCTATCCGATGAAAACGTAAAGCAATTCACCGATGGTAACACCATCCGAAAAGTCATCGTCGTTCCAGGAAAGCTGGTGAATATTGTAGCGAATTAGAGGATGTTTTTGACATAAAAGCATAAATATGTCATATTTATGGCATGAGAACTACCTTAGACCTGCCTGATCACTTGCTCACGGAGATAAAAATCCGTGCAGCCAAGGAACATCGTAAGATCAAAGATGTCATTGCCGAAGCTCTTGAAAAAGGGCTTCTTCAAAAATCAGAACCATCAAGCAAGAATAAAGCATTGAAGATCAAGCCTTTATTTAACGCACCGTTTCCGGAGAATTTAGCAGGTACTAATTTTAACCATCTGGCTGACACCTTGGAGAACGATGAACTGTTAAGCAAACTAGCATTATGATTCTACCTGATCTGAATCTGCTTTTATACGCGTATAATCCTCAAGCACCTCAATATAAGAAAGCAATGGCATGGTGGGAAAATGTGATCAACTCAAAACAAGTCATTCTACTGCCTTACGAAATCCTGTTTGGTTTTATTCGCATTGCCACTAACAAACGTCTAGGCGAAGCATGTGTTTCACTTAAACAAGCCAAGAACACCGTTGATTCATGGCTAAACATGTCCCACACAAAAATCATCACTCCAGATCAAGACCACTACAGTCGAGTGCTCAATCTGATGTCTGAATCTAAATCTCAAGGACCTGTCCTATCAGATGCTATCCTAGCTTCATACGCCATTCAACATGGTGCAACACTCTGCTCAAATGATGATGACTTTAAACGCTTTAAAGGACTCATCTATTTCAATCCCATCCAATAGAAAATACCATAGTCATCAATACTGAAACAAACATACTCAGAAAAATCGATTGTCATGTTCACATTGTGGGCGATGGCTCATCTGGGAGTGATTGCTGGTTTAGTCTGCCCAGCTTATGGAAAAAATTTCTGGGGCGAATGATGGTCAAGGGGCTAGGACTTCCTACGTCTTCATTGAAAACTGGGCTGGATGAACTCTACGTGAAGAACCTGTTAGAAAATATTAGAGAGAGCGAGATCGATGCAGCGGTGATTCTGGCACAGGATATCCCCTACTCTCTTACTGGCGAAAAAATGCCTAACGAGGCTCAGTTCTATGTTCCTAATGAATACGTGTCTGAACTAGCGCGGAAGCATGAGGAACTTATCCCCGCTTGCTCGATTCATCCAGCAAGACCTGATGCGATGGACGAACTGGAGAAATGTATCGAGGCTAAAATGCCTGTTCTAAAACTGCTGCCGAACTGCCTCAACATCGACTACATGGATAAGAAATACATCCCTTTCTGGGAGCGCATGCAGGAAGCGGGCATGATCCTACTCACCCACACCGGTGGTGAAATGACGGTGAAAGTCTATGATCCTAGCTTCGGTGACCCTAAAAAACTAGAAATCCTGTTAGACTGCGGCGTGACAACCATAGCGGCGCACTCAGCTGGGCGAAGCGGTCTATTCGATGGCGACTGGACGGGCGACCTGTTAGATTTATTTAAGCGGTTCCCACATCTCTACGGAGACAACAGCGCGCTCAGCAGTCTGAACCGAGCACGAACCCTAAAACATATTCTTCCCGAAGAAATACAGAGTCGTATCATCCATGGCAGTGACTATCCGGTGCCAGTCTCAGGTCTGGGACCGATGCTTATGGGTAAGCTTTCTTGGAGTGATTATAAAGCTACTGGGAAGATACCGAACATCATCGAGCGTGACTATCAGCTGAAACAGAAAATGGGATTTAATGCGAAAACATTTACGAGAATGGATGAGTTATTAAGACGAGTATAAAGAGTGTATCATATTCAGACTCTTCGCTCCTGGTAGCACCGCTAGATCCATTTGGTTCATCGTATAGGCAAATGAAATACCGTTTTCAGGATCGCCAAAGGCATGACTACCCCCTGCACCAGGGTGACCAAATGCACTCAGCGATGGCCCATAGTGATGTCTCATTTTCTGGCTATTCCCGCCTAACGGATCTTTCTGAAACCCACAAGTGAAATGCGTAGGAGTGCAAAGGACGAGGTCGTCTCCCATGATTTGGCTGGTCTGCATCCATTCTCTGACATCATCTGAGAAACATTCTATCTGCCCTATACAGGCTTGGTAAAACTTCGCCAAAGCATGCGCAGTTGCTACACCACCCATGGCGGGGAGCGCGGATTCCCAGGCCTTTGGAGTGTTCATTTCATGCACTCCGTGGAGTCCTTTTGGAGAGCTAAACGCCTTTCTAACAAGTGAACCAGGCTGATTAAATTCCTTATAAAAACCGCTTTCTAACTCGGCTTTATCAGCCTTGCCTGGGTAAAGAGTTGCGACCCGATGGTGCTCGCTCTCTGGTAAGCCTATCCAAAGCTCTAAATCCAATGGTTCCGCAATTTTCTCCCGCCAAACTTCACCAAGAGATTTCCCGGCAAGTATCCTAACAGATTTATCTAACAGGAAACCAAACGTGCGGGGGTGATAGCCTTGAGCACATCCAAGCTCCCAGTTCGGTGATTGTTTTTCAATCGCCTCAATAACGGAATCAAAGTCATAGACGGTTACTATTTCATCAAGTGCCGCCAGCCCACATTGGTGAGACATCAGTTCGGCAAAGGTGGCTTGCTCATTCGGGAAATTCTCCCATACTTGGCAGACACGCGACTCAGGGGTGAGTCCATTTTCATCGAGCGTCATCAACAAAACAGAGGCTGCTGGCCCCTTAGTAGCAGAGTAGATAGGCACAATGGTCTGTGAATCCCACCGGCGCTGCTGCGACTTATCACACCAGCCTTTAGAGAGGTAAACAACAGGCTCACCACCCTGCCAGACGCTGAGCGAGGCACCTAGTTCACCGTGCTCAAGGAAGTTCCGCTGGAACTCATTCTCTATTCTGTCGATGTTCATTTATAAATCCTGCTCGATAGCCTTTAACTTCAGGAATAGTTCATGCCACTCCTTTTGATTGGGCTCTAGATCTGATTCCGCTTCTACGATGTAACGCCTGATGTTTTCAAACATTGGGAAATAGCCGTTGAAGAAATCCCTCACCTCATCGATGTAGTCATTCTCTATCATCTCAGCCAGATGTAATCGTGCATCCACAATAGTATCTGCATAATCATCAATCAGCGCGTCCTTAGTTTTCTTGCCATACCAGACCATCCACAGCACTAAAAAACCAGCGATACCGAGTATTAGGAAGGGAAGCTCGTTATGTAAATCATCGCTAAGATAACCGATGATTCCAGCGGTACTGACGAGGGCGAGGACCAGAATGAGAATACGCTTTAGCACCTGCTGCCGGGCGACCATCATTCTGTCTAATAGACGCCTCAGCTTTAAAAGCACCATCGCGTGGCGTGTACTGTGCTCCATCTTGATTGAGAACTCATCCACTTTTCTCTCAAAACCACGGGCATCGAAATCCACAACATTAACTGCCATTTTCCGTTGTAACTCTGGGCGCATGATATTCCAATGCTGTTCACACTGGCGCAGCATAGAAAAGGCGATCTCACGCGCTCTAACAGATGCTGACTCACTGACTAATTCTTGCAGTCGTTTCTCTACCGCCACGGCACCATCACCACGCGTGAAGAGAGAGATGAGAGTGCCAATCATTCCATTCTTCTTGCTCGCATACTTCACCGTGTGCTCGACTTGCTCAGTGACGACACTGCCGAGTCTATTGAGATTTTCTCGTGCATTTTTGACTTCTGTCTCTCTAGCACGCTCCACCTCGGCTTCCACCGCTTGGAGCACATGCTTATCGCCTCGCAGGGCACGCGCTCGACTCAGGATCCTCACCTCTAGCCTATCAATGACTATTTTCGCACCGTTAAAGGCATGACGCAGAGCTTGCTCACGCTCTTGGCTAGTGCTGATCTGCTTATCTAAAATAGATTCAAAACTCTCGTAACCTGAAATATTCCACCGCTTAGGATCTTTATAGGTCTGACTCCATGCCGCGGCCGCGATAGTTGCTGAGACACAGTGAATGGGCAAGGTATGACCCACTCGCTGGACGCTTAGCGAGCGCAGATGGTCTAGTAAAATAGGAACATCATCGGCCGGGCGCAGATCAATCTGCTGTAAAATAATGGCATGACACTTGCCCACTAACTCTCGGGTCTCAGTCAGGAAATCCCAAGTTTTAGATGCCCATGGATTCCCTGATGAAACGATCCACAAGACGTAGTCACATGTCGGCATGAGCTCCTTGATTCGCTCTAACTCCTGCTGGTTTAGCTCACTGATTCCTCGAGTATCGATCAGCTCTAGCTCACCAACTTCTGTAACCCGATGGTAGCCTAACACCTCATCTTCTTGCTCTGTTGAGAGGACGTTAGAGCCAAAGACATGGATCGCTTTCTGTTCAGAAACAGCGAGGCTTTGACCCACTATTGATGAGAGAAACGCAGTCTTTCCAGATTCTTTTTCGCCACAGACGAGAATTCTAAACGGACTTTTAAGACTCTTTCTAACAGAATCTGTTTCAAGCTCGTCTGAGGGCGTATCTGTTCTCAGGGCGAGCGTCCTTATCTGCCCCGTGATCGATTCTAACCTCTTCCTAGTTTCTAGATATTCCGCCCCCAGCATGAGAATTACTGCCCTTTATTTTTAAGAGCGATGAGCTGCGAAACGGTGATGAATTTATATCCTCTGCGGAGTAGCGCATCGATAGTAGATGGAACCGCGTCCACTGAAGATTTATGAAGATCATGGAGCAGAATGATCGAGCCATTCTTCGTCCCACTGAGAATTCTATTCCTGACCACCGATACACCAGGCTTTTTCCAGTCTTCAGGATCAACATCCCAGAGAATGGTCGGGTAGCCATATTCGCGGAAGATCAAGTTACGCTGTCTACTGAGGAGAGCTCCGTATGGTGGCCGCATCGTACGAGGCTTCACCCCTGTTGCCGCGACAACTGCATCACGCGTTTTATCGAGTTCCCAGCGGACTTTAGTGTCGCTCATCGTAGTGAGATTGCCATGAGTCCAGGTATGATTACCGATTTCGTGCCCCTCAGCCACCATGCGCCTTACGAGCGCTTGATTATTCTGAACACGATTACCAAGCACATAAAATGTGGCCTTGATATTTCTACGCTTCAACATATCAAGCACGCGAGTGGTATTAGATGCTACAGGGCCATCATCAAAGGTCAGGGCGATGTTACGGCTATCTGATGAGCCACGGCTCCAGCTAATCTGGCTGCTACCTGAGATATCACGGGAGAAATTATTACCCGGGTTAAGCGGAGTTGGCAGACTGACTGTGGGTGCTACATATTTACGGTTCTGTGGCACTGGAATAGGCGCTATAGATTTTGATGCCGTCCTGGAGCTATTTCCGCAGCTAGAAAATAGAGCGGCTACAAAAATTGTTGTTAGAATTTTACACAAGGTGAGTTTCATAGTTTCTGTTTAGGCTACTATTTTCTCCGTGTCACGGATTTAAACTAAAAATGAGCCAGCGAAACTCGCATGATTGCGGGTGTTCGCTGGCTCAATATTGATATTTATTAGTAGAACTAAGTTACATTAAAGAGCTGATTTATCAGTTTTCTCCATTGTTCCTAGGCTGAAACCAAATCCATCGAGCATGGCTGTGATAGCATCCTTATCAAGGGTGGCATCTTCAGACATCCAGATTTCAGTTTTCTTACCGACATAGACGTTAGTGACCTTATCAACTTTTCCGAGAGCTACACGAGCTTTCTCTTCTGTGTCACTTCAGCCCACACCGCCGACGCTCAGCACGTAGACTACCACAGGTAAGTCTGATGCTACCGTGGATGTTGAGACATAGGATAGCCCCTTTTTAACAAGAACATCAGTCACAGTCTTTTCATCAAGCATTGCTCCATCGTTCATTTTCACTGTGGCGCGAAGGCCTGATAGCACAACGGATTTCACACCGTCTACTGTCTTGAGAGCCGCACGGGCTCTATTTCCTATGCCTCAGCCCTTACCTGTGAACATCACGTAGTAGGCACTGGGTGCTGCTACAACTGGTGTTTCTGGGGTGACTGCTGCCGCTGGGGTTGTCGCTTCAGCTGGAGCTGGAGCTACTACTTCTGCGTTCTCTTCAGACGGCGCTTTTTTTGCGTCCGTCTCCGTCGTTTTTTTCTCTGAGCATGAAGTCGTGGCCAGAACAATAAGGCCAGCAGCTATGCTGAATATGTATTTTATTTTCATAGGTTTGTATATAATAGATCATTTGTTCTACAGTGTACCTTTACACCATAAACACCCTAAAGTCCAGCATCAGTTACCGCTCCGAGTGACGCGGAATTAGTGAGTCTTGCAAATTTCGCCAGCACTCCTCTACGGTAGCGAGGTTCAGGTGCTTGCCAGTTCGCTCTACGTGCTGAAATCTCATCATCGCTTAACGCTACATCGATCTGATTTAGCTCTGCATCAATAGTGATTTCATCCCCATCTTCTAGTAACCCTATTACTCCACCTACAACTGCCTCTGGAGTGATGTGTCCAACCACGAATCCATGACTTCCACCAGAGAACCTCCCATCCGTGATAAGTGCCACGCTATCGCCCAACCCCCTACCCATCACTGCGGCAGTTGGCCCTAGCATTTCACGCATACCAGGCCCACCTTTCGGCCCCTCATGCCGCACCACAATAACATCCCCAGCTAAAATCTCACCCGCGAGAATCGCCTTCAAAGAGTCTTCTTCACTATCAAAACACTTCGCCTTACCTGTAAAGCTCGTCCCTTCATTACCAGAAATTTTCGCTACTGATCCCTCCGAAGCAAGATTTCCGTAAAGAATCCGTAAGTGGCTATCCTTTTTCTTGGGAGCGTCAAATGGGAGGATTATTTTCTGATCCGCTGGATACTCAAGTGGTGAGTTTGCTAAATTTTCAGCCATCGTTTTACCGGTCACTGTCAGGCAGTCTCCATGTAACATACCCGCCTCCAATAAACGACGCATCAGCGGCACTGTGCCACCTATCCTGACGAGATCAGCCATCACATACTTGCCGCTTGGCTTTAAATCTGCCACCACCGGCACGCGTTTGCCGATCTCAGTGAAATCATCAATACACAACTCCACATCCGCCGCATGTGCCATCGCTAGCAGGTGCAACACCGCATTGGTAGATCCACCAAGAGCGATCACCACAGTAATCGCATTCTCAAAGGACTTTCTAGTCAGGATATCGCTTGGTCTGATTCCTTTCTCGATCATATTCACCACAGCGGCGCCAGCATCGAAACAATCAATCATTTTGTCATCGCCAACCGCCGCCTGAGCCGAGCTACTAGGCAGTGACATCCCAAGCGCCTCGATCGCGCTCGCCATCGTATTCGCTGTATACATACCGCCACAAGATCCAGCACCTGGGATAGCACAACCCTCTACTCTTTCCAGCTCTTCATCATCAAATTCTCCAGCAGCATGTTTCCCAACCGCTTCAAATACAGACACCACATCCAGATCTACATCCTCACCCTTGAGGTTCGTGCAACCGGGAAGAATCGTCCCACCATAAACAAACACTGCCGGTCTATTCAACCGTGAGATAGCAATCATACACCCTGGCATGTTCTTATCACATCCACCAATAGCCACCAAACCGTCCATCCCCTCACACGCGACCACCGTTTCGATACTATCTGCGATCACTTCCCGGCTCACGAGAGAATATTTCATCCCCTCGGTCCCCATGCTGATTCCATCAGAAATAGTGATTGTATTGAAAATAAGTGCCTTTCCCCCAGCAGCATCCGCCCCTTTAGCGCTTTCCACAGCGAGCTTATCGATGTGCATATTACAAGGCGTCACCTGACTCCATGTAGAAGCGATGCCAATCTGTGGTTTTTTGAAATCCTCCTTCTCAAAGCCTACTGCATATAGCATAGCTCTGCTCGGTGCTCTATCATCTCCATCCACTACCTTTGAAGAGTATGGCCTATTACTGTTAATATATTCGTTCGTTTCGCTCATTTTGAAGTTGTTTTAATAAACCCAATAAACGCGTTCTAAAGCCCCACGTCAAGCACCCACCCAGTCAGTGAGAAAATCATTCACAATGGTTAAATACAGAGAAAGGAAAAAATAAATAAAAAAAAGAGCGACAAATCAATATTTCTAGTCTAAGAGTGTGTCGCTTAGGTGAATTTTAACTTAAGTCTAACAATATAAATTATATGAATACAGGAACAGTAAAATGGTTTAACTCAGAAAAGGGTTATGGGTTTATCACACCAAACGAAGGCGGCAAAGATCTATTTGTCCACCACTCAGAAATACAAGCTGAAGGTTACGCTTCACTCGATGAAGGTCAAAATGTAACATTTGAAGTAGGCGAAGGTGCTAAGGGACCTTGTGCTACAAACGTTAAAGCTTGCTAGTCAACTCTACGTTTTTCAAAAACCCATCTCGGCTCACGCTGAGGTGGGTTTTTCTTGTTTAGAGCGCCAGGCCTGATTGGAACGGGGTTTGATCGCCGGACAACACACGCTAGAACTTGAATTTCTTTAATAGGAAATAAAACTCTTCCGCCTATTAAAACACCTCATTTTCCTCTGAACATGGGAAAATGGTTCAACATTAAATGCCATAACTAGGTATGCTTGGTAAACCCAACCTACCAATGTGAAACTCACATTACTGCTTTAGTAATACTTTCTCCCTATCCGCATTCACTTTTCTGCTGATCCAGAGCAACACTAATGCCGAAAGCACTAGCAAGATAACCAGCACCTGAAAATAATCGGCCAACGGCATCGCGCCGCCCCATAGGGCTTTGATCGACATTGCAGCATTTAGAATCGGCACCCAGAGAATACTCTTCGTCAGTTCCACCCCTGGAATGATGCAATACACCAGCGACATCGCCACCACGATCATCAGCATCGATGACCGAACATGCGCCTCCTTATTCGATTTCGCTAAGATAGAAAATGTAAACAAGATCGTTGCGAAAAATAACACCAGCGCGAGCAGTAGGACCGCAATTCCAAGTAGCGAAATAAAGCCTACCTGTGAGAGATTAAATCCTGAGTCTCCACCATAGCCTATCACCATAATCACAATCCCTCCAATCGTCGAAAGCACCGAGATCAAACCCATGATAATGATAAATACCAGCTTCCCAAACGCCACTCCCATAAATGATGCTGGAGTCACCAGCATTGCCTCCAGTGTGCCACGCTCTTTTTCTCCGGCAGCCGTGTCCACCGCCACTGCCATGCAGCCAGTAAATGCTAAGAAAATAATGAAGTAAGCCCCCATCCCACCATACTTACTCCCTGAGATCTCGCGTGCGGTCAAATGATTTTCCGCGCCAATGATTTCGATAGGGTTGATCAAATATTCCTTCCCTTTTAGCCGCTTTTCTACCTCGGCAGTCTTCAATGCAGTCAGAAAAACCATCACATCCTGGTAAGCGATCGTTCCTCGTATCGTAGAGAAATAATGTAATTTTACCTTCCTCTGATCATACCCCTCCACCGTTTCTTTCTCCACCTCAAGAAAAACATCCACTTTACCTGAATCTAACAGACCCTGCATTTGATCTGACTCTGCTGACTTCCAGGCCATTTTACTATCCACTAAATTATACATACGTAGCTCCGTATCATCTTCCCATCCAGAGACTGCAATCGTGACCACACGCTCACTCATCTTCGCACTTTGCTTCTGCTCTAAATCTTTCGTCATCAGACTCATCGCAGGGTAGAAACCAAGCGGCACGAGAATAGTCAGTAACAGCGTACGCTTATCCCTCATCACCTCACGGATCTCCTTCTTCAGCGAAGCCCACATCACCGCTAACATGATGCCATCTCCTTCTTTAGGTTCGAATCTGCAGTCTCTAACAGATTAATAAATTTCTCCTCCATGCTCTCCCCTACCTGACTCTCTTTTAGATCCTCTATACTACCAGAATAAATCTGCCGCCCCTTATGCAGCACCGTCACATCATCTGCAAGCAGCGCCACCTCCCCCATAATATGAGTAGAGAACAGCACCGTCTTACCCGCGTCCCTACAAGCTCGGATAATATCGATCAGACCTTTCGCAGCGAGCACATCCAGCCCAGTAGTCGCTTCATCGAAGATCACCACCTCTGGATCATGGATCAGTGTCCGTGCTATCATGATTCGCTGCTTCTGCCCCATCGAAATCTTACCTGTAGCCCTGTCGATAAATTCTGTTAGATCGAATTCCTCTACCATTTCCGTTATCTTCTTTTTCAGCGTAGCACTCGGAATCCCATGCAACTTCCCAAAGAACTCGAGCGTCTCCCTGCCACTAAGCTTTTCATGCAGACCCGCACTTCCCGTTAGAAATCCTATCCGCTTGCGCACCTCCTCACTCTCCTTCACGCAATCGAAACCCAACACCTTCAACTCCCCAGCATCAGGACTCATCAGCGTAGAAATCATCCGCAACAACGTGGTCTTACCACTCCCATTCGGACCGAGTAGCGCGAACACGCGCCCCGGCTCGCAACGAAAGCTCACTCCATCCACAGCCCTCACATCATCCTTCCCCTTGCTTGTCCTAAATATCTTACCAACCTGTTTCGCCTCGATCATTAGTATCTAAGTTAACGTAAAAATCTATTTTGCCAATAGCATAAAATCTGACGAAAATAGTGTTTGTCATTCTAGTATTTTGAGTTAATTTGCAAACCTCTCTCAGGAAGTCCTCGGAAGGACATTAGTAGATGGAGAATCCAGTGATGAAGAAATTCTATTCTGGAGCGGTACCGCCACTGTAAGTTTATTTCTTAAATGTTAAATTAAAGATCCCAGATCTTAGATCCTAACAGAAGTAAACAAAGCCAGATCACCAGCCTGAGCAGCGAGATAAATTTACCCGCGGAATTACGGGTAAGCATCCAAAAAGAAACTAAATGAACCAAATAAAGAGAAGTGCAGTCATCACTGCACTCATAAGTACGTCGTTATATACCACAAATGCCTTCGCCCACGGCGATGACAAACACACAATAGAAGAGCTAGACTCTACTACAGCTATTGCTAGAAGAGCCAATCAGCTCATAGAAAGCACCGGCTCCACCATCTACTCGATGGAACCAGATGCCCTGAGGTCTATTGGCATCCTAAACCTTACAGACGCGCTAGAACAGCTCCCAGGAGTTATCATTGCTAGCTCTGGTCAGCAAGGCGTCAGGCAAGCAATTCGCTTAAGAGGCCTTCGCTCAGGTGACGTTCAACTAAGAATAGATGGCATCCGTCTGAGCAACAGACTTGCCAACCAAAGCATTTTCTCTGCTAATACTGCCCTCAATGGACTATCAAAAATAGAATTAATCCAAGGGGGACAAGCAGCACTATACGGGGGTGGCAGCACCGCTGGAGTAATCAGCCTCACAACTAAACGAGGAACTAGCGACATGAAAAATCGCTTTTCATTAGAGGCCGGATCATTTAATTCTCTCTCCCTAGAAACAGAACGAGGAGGCAGATGGAAAAAACTTAGCTATTATTTATCATCTAAATATTCCACTACTGATAACGACACCTTCGGAGATAACTCAGAAGCACGTGGATTTGATAACGACTCGATTAATCAGAACAACGCACTCAGACTGGGCTATGATCTCAGGGATGACTTAGAATTAGGATTAACCTTCAGAAGTAATCGCAGCGAAACCGAAACTCCTCAGGGCTTTTCCTCAGGCAGCCGTGTTGAAAGCGACTTCTATCTTGGTACAATCTATGCCGACTACCAAGTTACCGACAAACTCCACTCAAAACTCACCTTCAGTTACCTCACTGAAGACACTGATTTTGGCGGCGGAAGTGGCGCTAACTACGATCAATTCGGTATTGTATTAGAAAATGCTTATCAGTATTCAGGGACTAGCTCGTTGAACTTTGGAATCGAATATGAGAACCAAGACTATAGTGGCTACGGTACACCTAATGGGCAAAAAGATCACTATTCAGCTATTTATCTCAACCATGCTTACGATCTACAAAACCTCACCGTCGAGACAGGTATAAGACATGAAAATTACCAATCCTTCGGTTCTCACACCAGCTGGAAAGCAGGACTACGCTATGACTTAAATGATAAAAAGACAGAGCTCAGAGCCAACATAGCAACTGGATTTAAGACACCAAATCTAATTCAGCTTTTCAGCCCCCTTGCCTTTGGATTAGCAGGTAACCCAGACGTCAATCCAGAGACCAGCCTCAGCTGGGATCTGGGCGTAGATCATCAGCTCACCGATAAGCATAAAGCTAGCGTAACATTTTTCCAGGCTGATCTAGATGACGGCATTACAGGAGATAGAGACTTAGCCCTCTACGTTAACACACCCGGCAAATCAACTGCTAGCGGTATCGAAACAGCTCTCAATGGTGACATCACTGATGAAATAAGCTACAAGCTAAACTACACATGGCTCGATCAATCATTCAATGATCAACCACAACAGCAAACCAATGCCCAAGTGGTATTCAAGCCAAATGACAAGTTACAGCTTGGCTTCGGAGCTCAGTATCTAGACCTGCGAAAATACGGAGGAGACCAGCTAGGTGATGTATTCTTAGTGAGATTATTCGGTAGCTACCAAATCAGTGACCACGTTCAGCTCCACGGCAGAATTGAAAACCTCACAGATACAGAATATAGCCAATTCTCTGGCTTCGGTTCTGACTTCCCCGCACGCCGACTCGGTGTCCATGCAGGTGTCACTCTAGAGTGGTAGCCTGCTAAGCAAGCAGCTTAGAAAAAACTAATACTAACCCTCCCAAAATCACCCCCGCCATAGCAAAGGCGATCCAGCGATCCTGCCTGAGGATGGCTGGTCTGTGGGGGGACTTTGATACCGGGAATACGATAAAAGCATAACTCATCCCCGCGACCAATCCACCAGCGTGTGCGGCATTATCAATAAACTGATAACCGAGCACTCCCATCATCGCTGTGACGATGACGCCGGCTAACAACCTCCGGCGTGAAGACTTAGGCACCAACCTCCTGTGCTGAGTCTCAAAGATTAACAAGAATCCAAGAAGCCCCATAATTCCGCCACTCGCACCAACAGTGGGAGCAGCTAGAAAATGACTAGATGCAATCCCACCTAGCCATGCCGAGCCAAATATCACGATAATCACGTGCGGCCATCTTGCAAGTAACTCCACTCTCCGCCCGAGGTAGAGAATAGCCGCGGTATTCATCAGCCAGTGGAGTAGATTACCATGTAGAAAGGGTGCGGTGAGGAATCTCCACCATTCCACATCATCATGCTTTAGCAGACCTGCTCGGTCCACGCTATACTCGAACCAGTTCAGCCCTCGCTCAATGAAAAACTGCACTAGCCCGGAAGCGATCATCACCGCGATGAGAAAATAAGTGGCAGACAATCTCTGCCGATACATCCAGCTATCGAATCTAGATTCATCAGCCTCCGCTTGCCACTCTTCTTCGCCACTAGGTTTGCCTTTTCTTAGAGTTTTCCAACCTTCATAGAGCGGTATCAGCCCGAAAATAAGCAACAAAATCCCACAAATCCCTAAAGATGGAGACAGTAATATCTTTGCTAGTTCTCCATTGGTATTACTGTAGCCTGCATAAAGATTCCACAGCATCACTGCACCAAATAACAAACACATCCGCTTGCCATTATCCAGATCTACCTCTGCCCAGTGGCTACGTCTCTTCCAGAGTGCTGCTCTCAGCTCAGGTACTTCTTCAGGAACCTGCAGTGAGGGATGACTAGGAGTCCAGATGAGGTCCACGCTAGTTCTGGTTTTATTAATTTTCTTAACCAGATCATCAATATCCTCTGCAGGAATCTCATTACTTTTCCTGTTCATAAACCCATACAAACCAGATGTTGGCTTAGAGGAAAATGCATCCTCCTTAGCCCATACTGGTGAATGTAGCTCATTGGCCATGATGAGTATCTTGATCTATAGTAATGTCAATTTATTGACCAAGAGTTGCAGGATCCTTCGGGTCGAGAGGCGGTGCAGGATCATTAGGCTCTAATGCTGGAGTAGGAACTACAGGATCCGGAGTTTCTGCGCCTTCTTCAGACTCTGCTTTATCTTCACCCACACCAGTAGCTGCTTTTATAGCTGCTGTAAGATCTTGCTCGTCATTTGCCATTAACGCTGCTGCTGCGTCTAAGTTTTCTTCTATTGCACTTGCTCCATTAGTCTCGATTTCACCAGAGATAGAGGCGTCGCGAGATTTAGTCCCTACTAGTATAGAGAGAACTAAAGTGACCAAAAAGAGAAGTGATGCGAGATAAACGGTGCCCTTCTGGAGAACATCCGTAGTGCGCGCACCGAAGGCCTGATCAGTCATTCCACCACCAAAGGCAGCGCCTAGGCCTTCCTGCTTAGGTCGTTGCATAAGAACCACTAGGCATAAAAGTATGCATACTACCACGTGTACTACGAGTAGCACGTTTGTAATGATTGAGTTCCAACCGGCTGTTTCTGCTAAAATTGTCATGAGCGCAGGAACATGGTACTAATCTAGCCACTTGTAAAGCCATCATTTAGCCCAAAAGACGATTATTTTTCACTAATACAATTAATTTACCGTCGAAAAATATACCTTTCGATATTCAGATTAATGATCCCTCATTTTGAGCGTTTTTAAATACGCGACAATGTCTCTCATTTCACTCTTATTGAGGAGATTTTTCATATCGGGCATTGCCGACACTTTCGCGTCTCCATAGCCCTGGACAACGAAATCACTGGGCTCAATGAGTGACCTTATAAGATATTCACCTGTCGCTCTTTTCTTCTTACCTATTCCGGCTAAATGTGGTCCCACTTTCTTCATTCCACGCCATCCAAAATTATGACAAATAACACATTGGCCCTTACCACTATCCACCAGATCTTTACCAAGCCTAACCTCTCCGCCTGCTAATGTATGACGGTAAACTCCGAGACTATCTTCCTTAGGATAACTATTGTTATGGTTGAGTAATGCTTGCTTAGCTTGCTTTTCGGGGCGGTTTTCTAAGGCCGTAATAAGATCTAACACACTGACATCCTCATGGCTCTTTGTTGATAGTTTTTTGGCTCCCAATAAAATAGCCTTGAGTGAGACAGGGTCTTTGAGCGCTCCTAAAACTGCATAAACACCTCTGAGGTTGGTTCCTGTTTCAACGCGCTTAAGACTATATTCTAAGGCCTCCTTAGGCGATAACTCCATCATCTCCGATAGCGCGATCTCCACAAAGGCACTTTCCTTCTCATCGAGAAACTTCTCTCTCACTCCTCCACGAATCACTTGATCATTAATTGACTGATAGTATTTCAGGCGATCTGGAATGGAATTCCCCCCATTGAGCGCTAGAGCTGACAATCGGCTATTATCAACTTCTAAGCCATATTTAGAAGCTAAAGTAACAAGATGAAAATCTAAATCCTTGTGTGTTTCCTCGCCCATTTTATCTAAAACTTCCAATACTAAGGTGTTACTTTTAGCACGCTCCTTTGAGGTGCTCCGAATAAGCCCCACGACAGGATCAACTGGTTGAATGCTCTTCTGCTCTTCCCAGCGGGTCAATTCATAGAGGCAGATAAGGCGCACCTTCATTGGCAACTCGGTATTCAGAGCCATCGCTTGGATACGTTTAGCTGAAGCCAGATCACCGACTCGAAAATTAGCTTGAATGACTCTTGCGACGATCTGCTCGCTTGCCGTTGTTGAACCCTGAGCATAGACTTTAGCGTATTCAGCGAGTGCAGGAATCGCCTGCTCTAGGTTGTGACGGGTGATCCCCCTCACAGCAGCATGCTGCACCATCTCAGATGGATCATTGAGATAAACTAAACCGCATCGCGGTTCTTCCATTCTAAGTAAGGCTAACAGACCATGGAGGCGCACTGCCTCACTACTGTCTTGAGCCAGGCTCAACAGTGCCCCAACATCTCCAGCGTGGTGCATACCTGTGACAATGGCATTTCTCAGAAATGGATCTTGCTTCTTATTATCTAGCGCAAACTGGCGCAAAACTGGCTGACTCTTTTTCCCTCCACATTTTCCTAATGCTGGAGCTAGGAATGAAATGACGCGCGCTGATGGATGATCAATCAGAGCCAATAATTGATCGTATGCTTTAGGATCAGATGTCTCACCAATGACCTTCACCGCTTGGCAGACAACTTCATTCTTACTGTCGTTAAGTAAAATCCATAACGCTTCATTGACCGCAATATTCTTTCTGCTCAATTGACCTAACCCCCAGATCGCATGCAAACGGGGAAGTAATGATTGCTTGGTGTCATGTGCTATCTTGGTAAGCGACTTCATATCACCACGGCGAACGATCTCGAATTGACCCTTCAAGCGAACGCGTCGATCCACATGCCCTAGAAGAGATACAAGATCATCTATCTTGTATTCTTTAACATCTCCAGAGAGAACCTTTGAAGCTTCTATGACACTGTCTTTCTTTCTAGCTTCTTCATCTATCACTGTATAAACATTACCTTTTCCCGTTCCTTTGGGAGTATTGTTTGTCGTGACATAGTCCACTATGTAGAGTTTTCCATCGTGAGAAAGCTCTGCATCCACAAGATAGCCACCTTCCCAAATAACGTGTAGCCTCGTGGCCCTAGCCCCGGCTCCTTCCCGTTCCGTTCTGAATGAATACACACCACGGGTGCACGCTGTAAAAATAAAGCTATCTCTATACTTTTCACCTAAACTCTCACCTGAGTTAAACAACAGGCCAGCAGAACCGCCATCGATATGCTCTAATGAGGGGATACAAAAGGGTGGCTGTCCCTCGAATTGAGTGCGCCAGGCCCCTTCATTGATCCATGGATCTTCGTATCTAGGTCCCTTGCGTTCATTTATCTTTAATGCGCGCCTAAACTGAGTAAGATTTTCGTAACCGGAACTCCAACCATAATGACCGCCTTCTACCAAATAGCACAAGCGTGAGCGATCACCATTACCTCGATTATTATCAACCGTGTAGAGGTTCCCGTATTGATCAAATTCTAAATCTTGAGGGTTTCGATTTCCTGTTGTGTAGAGCTCTAAATTTGACCCATCTGGTTCGCAGCGAAAGACAGCACCCTCCGATGCAGAATAAAATTTCTTCCCCTCTTTACTCACAATATCATATCCTCGGTCACCATTTGAAAAATAGAGGCGCCCGTCACTTCCCCAAGCTAAACCATGCAAATCATGACCACTGACACCCATACGAAGCCCAAAACCTGAGACCAGCTTCTCACGATCCTCTGCTACTCCATCACCGTCCTTATCCTTAAGCTTCCAAACATGCGGGATATTAGTGTAGTAGAGAACATTATCCTCATCAAATAGAATACTTGACCCGATGCCATCAAGCGCGTCGTTAAAACCACCAGCAAATTCCGTCACCTTCTCACAGACACCATCGCCATCTTCGTCATGAAGCTTCATAACTCGATCTGAGAATTCTGTAAAATGACCAGGTTTAAACTTACCCGCATCAGTCCACTTCGTGAACAAGGCTAACTTATCGGTGAGGTTCATGATACGGACCTCATCCTCCATCCAGTAATTATGCTGCCTAGTGTCCTCAACACCCCGATGAAACCTCCAGACCTCAGCAAGATAAACCTGGTTGTTACTATCTATCGCCAACGAGAGCGGGTTATTAATGAGTGAACTATCTGCAAATGATTTCACCTTGAAATTCTCGGGAACCTTGAACTTTTCAGCCAGTGTTTCATTCTCAGGATCTGACTCCACCTTAGTATTCTTATCGGTATGGACCTCTTTGATCTTCACATTCCGATACCATACCCTCTTCGCTTCATCTTGAAAACTGATGTATCCCATGAGTGGCCTGTCTCTCATTTCGGTTCTACTAAGATCTAAATCCTGAATCTGCTCCCCGTTCAAAACTACTTTAAGTTGACTCCCCACTAAGGTGATCGTGTAGCGATTCCACTCACCTGCAGGCTTCATCATATTCTTAGACGGCCCCTTGGTTCTAATCACCCCACCACCATCGTGATGCCCTGGATTTTTCTTACCGTGTGTGTCCAGAATCTGCAGTTCAAAGCCACTCTCCACATGGTCTTTAGTATCACCAATTCTCATGAAGACTCCAGAATTGCCTCTCTTGTTAAATTTAAACTCTAAGTCCAATACAAAATCACCATATTTTTTCTTCGTTCTCAGGTAATGATCATACCGCTTCCATCCACTCTCACCAGCCCGCGGCATAAGAGTAATCACATTACCCTTCTCAACCACCCAGTTCCCATTGGTCTCCCAGCCAGTCAAATCCTTACCATTGAACATCGGTTTAAATCCATCAGCCTCATCTCCGCTAGAAGTAAGAGTGAATAGGTGAACAATAGATAGCAGGTAAAATAGTAATTTTTTCATATTAATAGTGAGAATCTAATCGATATACGTGAAATATAAATAAAAAATTACAACTGATCATTATAAAAACAGCGCTTGGACTTTAGGGAACCTACGCTAAGGAACATTATTCATTGAAATGCCCCCAGAGGTGAATCGAAGTGTAGCCAGTAGCCCTCTTCGAGATATCAGCCGTTAGCATTTCTTAATCATTTTAGAAAAATAATCGCTACTTGCTACCTGCTACTGAGACAAAGGCTTTGCTACAGGCAGCTAATCTCCAGCCTATCGACTCAGTGATTAAACTACTGCGTCTTTTTCGCTAGAGCACCGCGCTTCGACTAATCATTCGTTAGCACAACCCGGTATCTAGCATCACCAGATTTGAGCCGGTCGATGGCTTTATTGATATCGCTCATCGGAAACATTTCTACCTGTGGTTGAATCTGATGGCGGTTGGCAAAATCAAACATCTTCTCAATGGTCGCCGGGCTACCGACTGGTGAGCCAGAAACTGATCGCTGCGACGCAATCAACGAAAACACCCCAATATCTAATGGTTCGAGGGCGGCTCCTACAAAGTGCAGACGTCCCTTCGGTTTCAGGGTATTGATATAAAGATTCCAATCGAGCTTTACATTTACGGTCGAGATAATGAAATCGAAACTGTGCGCAGCACCCTCAATCTCTGCGGCGTCTCTCGAGTTCAGCGTCTTGTCAGCTCCGAGCTGGAGCGCCTCTTCGCGCTTCGATTCACTGGAGGTGAAAGCAGTAACTTCACAGCCCCATTTACTGAGAAACTTAAGCGCAATGTGGCCAAGACCACCAATACCGATCACAGCCACCTTATCAGTCGATTTCACATCGAACTGAACTAGTGGGTTAAACACGGTAATGCCTCCGCAGAGAAGTGGTCCAGCAGATTTCAGATCAATACCATCTGGCACGACGATCACGCTCGCTGCATCCGCACGGACTTTATCAGCAAAACCACCATGACGCGCCACGATTGTTCCCTCCGCAGTGGCACAGAGATTCTCATCGCCAGAATGACAGGACTCACAGTGCCCGCAATAACCTGAATGCCAACCTAGCCCCACATTACAACCTATCTCAAGATGCTCGATATTAGCACCCACACTCGAAATTTTTCCAATGACCTCATGCCCGCCAACGAGAGGATACTCAGACATCCCCCACTCGTTACCCACCATACTCAGGTCGCTATGACAGAGTCCGCAGTAGAGGACATCGATCTCAACCTCATTCGGCTGAAGTTCTCCCACTTCGTAGGTGAAAGGTTCTAGTGAGCCACCAGCTTCTTTGGCAGCGTAGGCATTAATTGTAGTCGTTTGATTCATCATTTTTTATTGTGGGTTTAGCTGGGTTCTTTCAGTAAAGGTTATTTATTGGCAACTTTTAACACTAACATAGAATAACTTTCATGCCACTAAGTTTAACAGCGATCAGTTGCTTTTTTCAAATCCTCCCCGAGTATGCGTGGTGAATAATCACTTATTAGCGATGACTATGGAGGAACTAGATTCTCAGATCAGCAAGATTGATCCCAAGCTCTATGGCCAAACTAGAAATCATCTCGATGGGGCAGTCACTCATCTGAGCGCCTATTTCACGCACGGTATTTTGTCTCCAGTAGATATTCTAGATCAAATCGTGAGTAAACACGGAGCAGAGCAGTGTGGAAAGTTAGCCAGTGAGTTTGCATGGAGAGAGTATTTCCAGCGGGTTTGGCAGAGTAGAGGAGACGAGATCTTCGCGGATCTGAAGCAAGCACAAGAGATGGTAGAGTATGAGCAAATGCCTGAAGCCATCAGTGACTCCAATATCTCCTGTGGAATAGATGTCTTAGACGATTCAGTTAGAGAGCTAGTCACTAAAGGATATTTGCATAATCATTCAAGAATGTGGATAGCTGGGGTAGTTACCAATATTGGCAGGACCCATTGGAAGAAGCCCGCGGCATGGATGTTCTACCATTTATTAGATGGCGACCTGGCGAGTAACACACTTTCATGGCAATGGGTAGCAGGTAGTTTCAGTCATAAAAAATATATCGCTAATCAGGAAAACCTAAACCAATACTCTAAAACCTCACAGCAAGGAACTTGGCTAGATATGAGCTATGAAGAACTTGCTGAAAGAGATCTCCCTCGTGAGCTCTCAGAGAGATGCGTATTACAGCTAGAGAATCACTATCCAGAATCTACTGTTGAGAAGGTAAATAATACCGATCATTTACTACTCTACAGTATCTGGAATTTGGATACTAACTGGCACAGGTCCTCAGATGCTAGAAGGATCTTGGTGATTGAGCCATCAGTCTATGATCGTTGCCCGATGAGTCCAAAACGATGGGAATTCATTATGCTATGGGCATCGCAGATTGCAGGCTTAGAGATTTTCGTAGGGGAGCTTGATGACCTGCTTCCAGATGAATATAATGGGGAAATAACCTATAAAGAATATCCCTTATCCAATCACTGGCCAGGAAAGGAAGAGCCCAGATCCTGGATATTCCCTAAAACACAGGGATACTACCCCAGCTTCTCGAAATATTATAAGACCGCCAAAAAACAAACTAATAAAGGAATTTAATCATCACCAAACATGAGCGATCTAAAAAAGCAGATAAAACAATGCCCGGTCTGTGAGCGACCATTTCACAACCGTAAAAAATGGGACAGCAGGGGCATCTGGGATCAAATCATTTACTGTTCAAAAAAATGCAGCGGTAAGAAACCCAAAAACCACTCATGATAACGCACGAAGTACCTTATTTAGCACGCCATCTACACCATACTATTTCTCAACTTCAACACCGATATTCTTCCAGTGCTTATCAGCGAAATCCATATAGCAATTCCAGTCGTATTCTACCAAATCATGTTTACCAATTCGAATGTGGTGGCCAATGTGACCAGTGTGCAGAGGCTGCTGAGGCTTGGGCATTTTCATCGCACCCACTCCACCCAGACCAAACAGTTGATAGACTGGTCTAGCGTGGACACACGACAGAAACTCTCCTTCCGGATCAGCCCAAGTATCCTCAGTGGCGCTCGCCACGTAAACTAACCTGGGAGCCATCAATGCTATCAATTCATGTTGATCGACAGGCAACTCGTCTTCGTTGTCATTAAACTTCTTGTAATTAGTACAACACCAATGAGGGAATCCTTTGTTGATGTCCTTCACTCGCTCGCCTCTGTTCTTGCCTTTCTGCTGGCGCAGCGTCTTATTCCGCGCCAGGGCAGCACCAGTGTTACCCGAGTTATTACTAATGGTTAAGGCAAAACGCTCATCTTGAGCTCCGCACCAAAGCGCAGTCTTGCCAGCGCGAGAATGACCCAAGACACCAATGTGTTTTTCGTCGATGTCTTTATCGGTCTCGAAGTAATCCATCACCCGGCTTGCACCCCACGCCCAGGCAGCAATCGTTCCCCATGCATCAGCCGGTCGCTTGGAATCCTTAGAGTCGAATATCCCATGCACCCCGTTCTTGAAACCATCATATTCATCTGGATCGAGATCGGAATTATGAAAGGTTGCGGCGACATAACCGCGCTCAACGATGCGCTCAACCGGCCAAAACGGACTTTTCTTCTTCCTCGTTGGATCAATGTTCTCTTTATCACGATTACAGATCAAAAGGAATCCAGGAGCAGGCTTAGAGACCTTATTAGGTATAAATAATAACAGTTCGATCTGCCCCTTTCCACCAGCACCAGAGAAGTGAATATTGATGTGCTTAAAGGTAGCAGCCCCACCCAAAGCATTTTTGTTGATCTCCTTCACCTCGAAACGAAGGTCATCTGGTCGATCAATGGGAGCCCGACCATAAACGTGAGTCCGGAACAGTTCCAGTATCTCTGGACGTCGCATCTTCTGCCACTGTTCCGCGTTCGTGATCTTCTCACCTGCCGAAGATGTGAGCGGATCAGGCAGCGGAGATTCAGCGGCGAAGCTAGCATCTGTCACAGCAAGAATAATGGTACAAATCATAATCACATATTTAATCATCACAGATTATTTTCTTATTATTATTCTAAGTCAAATAAAATGACGATCATTAGGGTACATCGAAAGCGCCTACTTGATTCGTTGCGGGATCCCAGCACCAGTCTTTTTCAGCCAATCCTCTAGCTGTTTCCTGAGCTTCGCGGCCACCTCTGGGAAGTCACCTGATAAGTCGTTTTTCTCACCGAGATCTTCACTCAGGTCGTAGAGCTCCACTGAGTCGTTGTCATAGCTTAGAATAAGCTTGTGCTTTCCATCACGGATCGCCGATCCCGGACAGTTTTCCTTGTGGAAGGCCCAATGCGGATAGTGGAAAAAGAGTGGCTCGCGAGACAACTTCTTTCCCGCGAGAACTGGCTTGAGTGACGCACCGTCAACAACCTTTCCCTTGTCCCGCGAAACTCGGGCTGCATCAAGAATGGTCGCTGTGAGATCCATAGAGATCACCGGCGTGGGATCGGTCACCCCTGCCTTTGTCACACCCGGCCAACGGATGATCAGCGGGACACGTATCCCACCCTCGTAGAGATACCCCTTCCCCTTGCGTAACGGGCGGTTGTCAGTAGCGCCGCTCCACCCACCGTTGTCGCTGGTAAAAATCACCAGCGTGTTATCCGCGATGCCAAGTCGATCAATTTCATCAAGCACGCGCCCCACCGCAATGTCGGTAGCCTCGATCTTAGCACCATAAATAGGATTCACTAGTCCCAGACCTTCCTTTCCTTTGTATGCTGGGATCAAGTGCGCCGGAGCCTCGAAGGGGTAATGGGGATTGTAAGTCCACAGACATACGAACATCGGCTTTTCTTGGTTTACGCGCATCCACGTAACCGTCTCGTCAGCCAGCCGATCGCTTAGATACTCACCCGTCTTCCTCGGTTTAAGAGTAGGAATGCGATACGGATCAAAGTAAGTCGGAGGTCCGCCCTTGCCGCAGCCGCCGAAGTTGACGTCAAAGCCCTGCTGATCAGGATAATAAGCCGAACCGCCAGTAGACGGATCTTCCTGCTTCACAGCGGAACCCGAAAGATGCCATTTACCGAAGAAGCCTGTGGCGTAACCCACATCCTGGAGTCGCTCAGCCATCGTCACTCGCTCGAGGGGCAGGATATGCTCGATCACTGGAGGCTGGACCTTGCGGTCCTTCGGCCAGAAAATTGGCCGATCAGCTCCATGCTGGGTGATGTTCAGCCGTGCCGGTGCCAATCCAGTCATAAGAGCAGCACGAGTGGGCGAACAGACTGGCGAGGCGGAATAGGCATCGGTGAAGCGCACCCCCTGTTTAGCAAACGCATCGATATTCGGAGTGCGTAACTTCCCGTTTCCCTGACAGGACAGATCCATCCACCCCATATCATCGGTCATGATCAGAATAATATGTGGAAGCCCGCTGTTAACTATAGGTTTAGCCCCGGAAGTGGTAATCAGCGCCAAAAAGCAGCTGCAGTGAATGAGTATATTCAATCGATTCATAAAGTTTCCTTTTTTTGCCTAGTTTAAACTACCATAAATAACTGTTTAGTCAGCGACTTACCTACTGAATAGATCGATTTATTCGCTCATGGTTGTTTAGTCAAGAAGAACAGATCTAATCCTTCATCGGCTTCAAAACCCGAGCCACTTCTTTTAACAGCAATGGGTAGAATGGTTTCCTGGGAGCGTGACCAAAACCACTGAGCTCTATGAGGCGCACATCCGGATGACCGACGACTTTGAGCATCCGATACATAAACGCATTTTCTTCGTAGCGACCTAACATCTCTTTTTCACGGTCGCCCGTTACCAATAGAACGGGAGGAGCTGTTGATCTCAAATACGAAATAGGAGCTAGGTGATCGATGACCATCTTAGTTTTACCAATCCCTCTCTCTTCTTTCACCGTGAAATGAGTGAGCATCTGCCCGGCCAGTGGGATAAGCCCGGCAATAAGATCCGCATTGATGTCATGGACTTTCAACCAACGTTTGTCTAAGCCGATCATTGCAGTGAGATAGCCACCGGCGGAACTACCGGAAACGAAGATCTTCTTCGGATCTCCACCAAGGGATTTGATGTTTTTAAACGTCCAAGCGACTGCGGCGGCGGAGTCTTCAAGATAACTCGGCGCCTTTGCTCTTGGATACAGGCGATAATTGACAGCCACCACCGCAATACCCTGACGCTTCAATTGATCAGCAATCTTTTTATTCCCACCCTTGAGGCCGCCGCCGTGAAACCAAACCACCGTAGCGAACCCCTTTTTGTTTGTGGGATGATAAATATCCAGAACGCAACGTTCATCTATGTAGGCATCCGAGCGATTTGCGGCATCACTATAGTAGTGGATGTTCTCCTTTGTTACATAGCGGGTCTCCTCAGCAAAAGCCGAAGTGCTCAGCCCCGCAAACAGGATGATGAATGTGGATAGAGATCTATTGGTCATTTTTGTGAGTCTTTCTGTTACAGCCAGCCCGCGAACACTGACGAAGTGGTTGATGTTTTAGTTGCGTGAAAGCTCCGCAGAAAACACTCCGTGGGATTCGGCTACTGCGATCACTTGGTCGATTTGAGGTATAATCTAGTTAATTGTCTTCCTCCCTTTTGCCATGCTATGATGGAATCTGCTATCCAATTCTGCACGTCTTTTTCTCGAACTCAATAATAAACCGATTCAACACAGGTGATGCTAGGTCTTAGATTTTTGTATCTCTGACTCCTCCAACCAGATTCTTAAACATTAATTGAGCTGTCTGGTAATCTCTCAGAAACTAGTGGGCATTACTGTCCAGTAATTTCGATGACTCAACAATTTCAGAACGCTACTCCCATGGGAATGTTGAAAATAGCGGACTTGAGTTATCCTTACTCAATGATATCCTAAAAATAAAACATGATCTTGCGACAAGGATCTTAAATAAAAGTAAGAAACAAATTAAACAACAGTATCCTATAGTATGAATCGAATCAAAACAATCGCGCTGGCCATCTGCTGCGCCGCAGTTTCCACAACGACACAAGCAGCAGAAAAACCGAACGTCATTTATATCCTCGCTGATGATTTAGGGTATGGCGACCTGTCTATCCTCGGGCAGAAGAAATTGCAGACACCCAATATTGACCTGCTAGGCAGCGAGGGCATTATTTTCACTCAGCATTATTCGGGGAACACAGTTTGTTCCCCATCGCGTGCTGTTCTCATGACTGGGCAACACCCAGGCAATGTGCACTGCCGCGGGAACATGAGATCAGAAAATAACACTGCTCTTAACCCGGCGATGACCACCCTGCCGCGTCTCTTCAAAAACGCAGGCTACGCGACCGGCGCCTATGGAAAATGGGGGCTAGGTGTGACCTCCGAAAGCGGAGCACCTAACCCATTGACCCACGGGTTCGATCACTATTCCGGTTGGAAAAGCCAGGGGATCGCGCACACCTATTATCCTACCAGTATCGTCCGCGATGGCAAAGAGACTCCGCTAGCGAAAGGAACCTATATCCACGATCTGATCATGGCCGATGCGTATCAATTTATTGAACAAAGCGTCGCAGACAAACAGCCATTCTTCTGCTATATTCCGACAGCCATTCCGCATGCCGCAATGCATGGGCCGAAGGAGCTTCACGAAAAATGGTGTAAGGTTTTTCCGGAGTTTAACAACAAGATCGGAAAATACGGTGCTGGCAAGGGCGAGCCTTGCCCGGATGTGCAAAATCCAATCGCTGGTTTCGCTGCAATGATAGAACACCTCGACAACCAAGTAGGCGAGATACTGGCCTTGCTCAAGAAACTCAAAGTGGATGACAACACGCTGATCATTTTCACTAGCGATAATGGCACCCACAGTGAAGGAGGCCACGACCCTCGCTTCTGGAATTCCAATGGTGACTTCCGCGGGATAAAGCGTGATGTCTATGACGGCGGTATTCGTAGCCCGTTCCTCGCCCGCTGGCCCGCACGCATCAAGTCTGGCACGACCAGCGGTCATATCAGCGCATTTTGGGATATCCTCCCAACGATGGCCGCGATCATCGGACAGCCCATCCCTGAGCAAGCCGACGGACTTTCAATGTTACCAACTCTAACTGGGGAAGCATCTGCACAGAAACAGCATCAATATCTGTATTGGGAGTTTGCCAAAGGAGAAGATCAAAAGATCTTTTCACAAGCAGTTCGCATGGGCGATTGGAAGGCGGTAAAACTAAAGAAAAACGGGAAATCTGAGCTGGAGCTATACAATATCAAGAATGATATCAGCGAAACCAAGAATGTAGCAAAGCAGTACCCTAAAATTATGGATCGCATCGAGAAGATCATTTTAGAGGCGCATACTCCGCTGCCCAGCCAACGCTAGAAAATCACTCTATAATCTTGCACATTTAATATGATCAACAAAACTTAAAGCATGAAAATACTCATCATCCTATTCCTTTCCATCCTCTCGCTTAGCGCACAGATCACTTACAAGAGTGAATCTGAGGCTAAAGACAAGAAGCACATCGTCTTCGTGGCATCAGACCATGAATACCGAGCTGAAGAATCCTGCACTGCACTCGCCAGAATCTTGGCAAAGCACAATGGCTACGACTGCACCGTGCTCTATGGAGTAAACCCTGAGGGAGAGATCACCGCTGGAGCCTCTGACATCAAAGGGCTAGAAGCTCTCGCAAAAGCAGATCTCATGGTCATCTTCACACGCTTCTTAGATCTACCCGATGACCAGATGAAGCATATCGATGCCTACATCAAACGTGGTGGACCAGTGGTAGGACTCCGCACCTCTTCGCACGCATTCAAAATCCCAAAAGGAAAGACCTATTCAAAATATGATTTTAAATCTAAAGATCCGAAGTTCGAAAAAGGCTTCGGTCATCAAATTCTAGGCAATACTTGGGTAGGCCACTATGGTAGGAATCACAAGCAAGGCACCCGTATCAAGCTGATTCCTGAACAGAAAGATCATCCTATTTTAACAGGAGTGAAGGACAATGCATTTTGCTATGCAGGAGGATACACCGGAATCGCCGATGAAACCTTCACTGTGCTCGCCAATAGCCAGCCACTGGTCACAATGAAAAGAGACGCAGCTGCTGATCCCGAGAAGAGGCCAATGCCATGCACATGGACACGTCACTACACCGCAGAAAACGGTGAAAAAGCGCGGGTGTTTCACTCCACTCAAGGGGCATCTGAAGATCTAATCGATCCAGATTACCGCAGACTCATTATCAATGGTATCTTCTGGGCAGCTAGCGATGAGGCAAATATAAAAGTCGATAATAACATTAGCTTTGTAGGAAAGTATCAACCGACAACATTCAACTTTGCTGGCCACGTCAAAGGAGTGAGGCCTGCTGACCTACAAGACATGAACAGCCCTATCATGCCGAAGAAAGAGCAGTAAAATCGATGCTAGGAAACCCTCATTTAACCTCAGTCTTTTTATAGGAGAACGCTTGAGATACTCAAGCCACAATCGCACTTGTATCGAGGTAAAAAAATTACTTTCAGAAACTTCACACACTCAAAAAAGCGTCAGGTTTTAGGCTTTGATTGATCGGCTTGTTTTCCGCCCGATTGGACCTTAAAATAGTCACCACCCTTCAACTTTTCGTCATCAGTATTCCAGACAATCTTCTTATCCTTAGGCTCCAATAGCGGTATATGCTTCGAACATTGTATATAAGCTTCCTCAATAGAAACCTTAACCCATCTTTCTGCTAATGGATCATCCACCCAATCAATCTCAGTCTCGATTGAAGCCACACCATTGATATGAAGTCCAACTGTTGAGTCATAAAAATCTACCATCAGAATACCAATATGGGGATTCTCCGAAATATTACCAAGGCTAGCATACACGCCATTCCCGCGATATTCAGGATACGCGATAGTATTCTGATCCACAACATGCACAAACCCCTTCCTGCCTACGCGAATCGAACAATCACAATTACCTTCTATATCAGCCGTTGACACGAAAATCATCTCTTGCCGGGGAACAAACTCCATCATCATATCGTTCAAGCAATCAAGCATCTGGGTTTTATAAAATCGATCCGCCCTCCGAACAGTTCCATAATCTTGCTGTAATGCTTTTTCTAAACTCATACTTTTTGTAGATAATCTATGGCTGAAGCTCGTTGTGAGCTATGCCTTGGTTAAAAAACATGATGAGCCCTGAGTCTCAGGGGACTCTCTCTCTGACACGAGGTCAGGAAGATCTATCCAACATAGATAGAACACCTAAATTCATCATGAAAACACAATACTACATCGGACTAGACTCACAAGGAATAATCCATCGGATTCACGAATCCTTAACTCCGTGCTATTGAGAGCCTTTACCATAGCTTAAAAAAAGCTATTCATCCCTACAAATGCATTCTTCTCCTCATCTCCAAACAACATTTACCGTCGATTCACCCGAGACACGCAGTGCATAATAATAAGAGGCATCTTCGATCAGAATGCTTCTAGACGTATTTGATGAACGACGGCATCAAATGGTAAATGGATGGCTAATCCTGTGAGTCCGCCTTCGTAATGGGGAAGGCCTTTCAGCTGGACCTTAATCCATCGTTTTTTTATTTTAGTGATGCGCTTGGTGGTGGAGCGTTTATTTGTCCACCATGTTTTTTTCCACGCAAGCCATAGGCTTGGCTTCGTCGATGCCGCTTCATTCGGCATACCTCGCCAGTAAACAGTCATGATTCCTGAGCTTTCAGATGTCAGTTCAATCGCTAATGTTTGCGCTGATTCGGCCCGCCAAAAAGTGATCGGGCTAAGGAGCCGAATCGGTGTTTGGCTATTTTTTGCTTTGAGCACCAGCCCTTTCTCTGAGAGTGGCCAACCTTCATCACTACCATTTTCAAAATGCCAGCCATGCCGCGCTTGGTTGAAATCCCATGCCGGTAATGCTTTATTTTTTAACCTTTTAGCTTCTTTGCGAATATCCTGGATGCTTCCTAGTATGAAGCGACGTGTGTATTCATAGACGATGTTGTGGTCTAAAATCTCATGGGTGATCGGTGACATATAGCCGGTATTTGTGGACTTTTCGCCTCCGTGCCCGCGATGGCCATTAAACCCTCCATGAAATTCGGACGCATTGGGAACGGAGATGCCAATGCCCGTTCCGTCTTCATTCACCAGAGCAGCCCATCCTTCGGTGGCCAAAATGTTGACCCAAGGCCAAGGCTCTTTGTGATCGTTACGTATTTCAGTCACGGCTCCGTCACTAAAGGGGTTCGCGCCATTATAAGTAATTAATTTATGCCACGGGCCATTGGTGTATATAGCTGGGACCTCTTGCGGCATCGCGGCATAGATCGTTTTATCAGAACGGCTATTCGTAAGGCGCGCCTTATAGCTAAACACTGGACTACTAGGTGAAAGATAAATCCAGGTTTCCATCGTGCATTCAGCGGGGTCGTTTTGCATCGGCCATAGCATCGGTACCGTTTTCACATAAAGTTTATCGCCTTGGATCTTGTGCTCAATCACTCGCGAACCGAAGTTATAAGAGTCGCCAGTCTGGATAGGGTTCCATGGAAAGGTTTTCCAGTTCGGGTTTTTCTTTTTGACCGCGTTCTGGTAATTGGGTGGACCCGAGTAGTAAGATTGTTGGATTTGACGACCTAGGTCGTAGGAATTGATCAAGTTCGGGCCGCCTGCTTTCGAGACGTGTGTGATCGCGCCGCCCCATTTTAAGTTTATACCAACGCGTATGTGTCGGTTCTCAAGGTAGACCATCTCTGGGGGCTTGCCTTCAGCGACAAAAGATACAGCTAAAATCAGGCTTAAAAAAAGCAACAACGCATTGATTGACAATTTCATCTTAAAATCAGGATGCTAGCTTTGATTTCAGTTGTCAAAGATTTATCTTCGCTAGGTATTTAGGCTGAATGCTAGCTAGTGCTTTTTCGACGTGCCATCTAGTGCGGGCTTTCGATTGAGACACTTTATTAGTCTGAATTTTTGGTTTTATTTTTGGTATTAAAAGCGTCAGAATTTAACTGAAATCCTTACTATAGATTACCCTTGGGCTTATCTTCCCCTCAATTATCTTCGCTATCGCATTGCGTACGTTTCATGGTTTTCTGTTTGTTTTTGATCAAGGGTATTTTACTTAACCAAATCCACTGCCAGTTTGATGGCGTGGAGCATGGATTCGTGGTCTGCTAGGCCTTTGCCGGCGATGTCGAAGGCAGTGCCGTGGTCTGGGCTGGTGCGGGGGTGGCTGAGACCCAGGGTGGTGTTAACCCCGGTGGCGAAATCTAGCAGCTTGAGTGGGATCAGGCCTTGATCGTGATACATGCAGAGCACGGCATCATACACGCCCTCGGAGGCAGGCTTGAAGATAGTGTCGGCGGGGTGTGGACCACTGAAAATCTGGATTTTTTGGCCGCTGTCGCCATTGGGGAGTTGGTTTAGTTTAGCGATGGCGGGGGCGATGATTTGCTGATCTTCGCTGCCAAACGCGCTGTTCTCGCCAGCGTGTGGGTTTAGTCCGCAGACTGCTATTCTTGGCTCTCCATCACGCTTAGTAGATATTCTTTTCTGACGACAAAATTTCTCTAACAGGTTCCCCACGCGTATGATCTCGCTCTCTTTAAGTGAGCCAGCCACACTAGAGATAGGCACATGGATGGTCACGAGCGCGACGGTGAGCTTGGCACCAGTGAGGCACATAGCGTGATCCACACAGCCGAGCCTCTCAGCGAAAAATTCTGTCTGCCCAGGGTAGTCGAACCCTACTTTATGCAAGCCTTCCTTGGCAACGGGGGCGGTGACGATTGCATCGATCTCGCCAGACTGTAGCAGCCTGACACTTTCCTCAAGCGCGTCCAGTGCCGCTTGTGCGGATGTGATGTCTGACTTTCCTGGTTGCGCATCGATCCGCTCGCCGATGATACGAAACTCCACTTCACCAGGAAACCACTCAACGATGCGCGGGTCTGCCAGTGCGGCAGCCACAATCTCTGGACCGATGCCCGCTTGATCGCCAAGTGTGATGCCTATTTTTTTCAAGATGATTGATTACTGCTGTTGAAGGTTTTATTCTTTTGCCACTAATTTTCACGATTAGCTGTTGCTAACTACTCTCTACTTTCCTGCTTTCCTGCTTTCCTAATTGCTCAGTTGGTAGATATTTTAACTACGTGAGTCATTTAATTACAGGAACTGGGCTACTTTTCTTGAAACTGAGTAAATGGAGCACTGATTTTTCGACTCGCATTGCTCGTGGATTCCTCGGCGATCAATCCCTGCCGTTATAGGCTTCCGTTTCAGACTAAGTCTGAAGCGGTAACGGATGTTTTCTTGCGGGTACCTAGGAAGATGGCCTGGTCCACTACGCGGGTCTGAGATTTATCAAATCTGTATCCATGGCAGTTTGCACACGTCACAGAATTTGCTACCACGATAGAATCACAACACTCACAGACCTTGTAGGCTGAAGGGTTTGATGCTATCTCTTGGGCTTTCTGAAGTCGCTGGCTACTAGCGTGCTTGTCGAATGTTTTGTTGGTGTTTTTACTCATGGACTAGGTATACTTTGTCTCATCTCACCGCTGACCGCAAGCGAGAATTTATGATGATGATTATTTAGCTGAATTTCTGGACAAGCAAGCTCGCATTGTGACCGCCGAATCCGAAGGAATTACTCAGCGCGGCATTGACTTCTACTTCCCGCGCAACGTTGGCACAGTAGTCGAGATCGCACTCAGGGTCTTGGTCTTCTAGATTGATGGTAGGTGGGATAATACTGTCCTTTATCGCCATCAAACAGGCGGCTAATTCTATCCCACCAGCTGCGCCGAGTAAGTGACCAGTCATTGACTTAGTTGAGCTGACGATCAGTCCATCCTTAGCATATGAACCGAAGCTTTTTTTGATCGCCTTGGTCTCGCAGATGTCTCCCATCGGGGTCGATGTCCCATGAGCATTGACATAAGAAATGTCTTCTGGGTTGAGCTTTGCGTGCTTGAGCGCCATGTCGATACAGCGGCTTGCCCCCTCACCTTCTGGGTGCGGAGAGGTCATGTGATAAGCGTCTGAGCTGACACCGTAACCAGTGAGCTCGGCATAAATTTTGGCCCCACGTGCCTTAGCATGTTCCAGTTCCTCGATAATTACTACGCCAGCTCCTTCACCCATGACAAAGCCATCTCTGCCTACATCGAAAGGACGTGAAGCTCGCTCTGGATCATCATTTCTGGTAGAAAGTGCCCGCATGTTAGAGAAGCCTGAGAGTCCCATCGGTAAAATAGTGGACTCTGCTCCTCCTGCGATGAATGCGTCAGCATCGCCGAATTTAATCATTCTCCATGCTTCACCGATATTGTGATTTGCTGTGGCACAGGCAGTGACGATGACCATGTTTGGGCCACCAAAACCATATTCCATGCTGATCATTCCGCTGGCGATGTTAGAAATCATCATCGGGATCACGAATGGGGAGACTCTTGATGGTCCACGCTTGATGAGTTTTTCGTGCTCTCGCTCTAGTGTCCCGAGTCCGCCGATTCCACTACCTACCATCACACCCACACGAGTTTTATCCACAGCATCTGGATCTAGACCGGAGTCCTCCATCGCCATCTTAGAAGCACCGAATGCTAGAAGTGTGTATTCATCAGCCCGCCGCGCATCTTTGGCGTCTTTAAAATAAGGTTTAGGGTCATAGCCCTTAACCTCGCCAGCGATGCTTACGGAGTAACCTTCTGTATCCATCTTAGTGATCTTGCTGATACCACTACGGCCGGCTTTTAGTCCATCCCATGTGCTTTGAAGGTCATTCCCTAGTGGACTGATCGTCCCGATTCCTGTGATTACTACTCTGCGCTCGTTCATCATAAAATTTTAGTTTGCTACTGCTCTGCTGTGAATTATCAATAATTTTTTCCACTAGTGCAAGTCAGATAACGGAAAAACGTGCCAGTATCGTCTATTCCTCCTCCATAATGGCGAAAGATCCTCATTCGGAAGAGCCTCCTTCCATTCCCTTTATCGGTCGATTCGAGTCCTAGCATTTTTTACGATAAAATAATTTCTTTAGGTTGCTAAGAATGTGTACTTTTGCTAAGTGTTCATTTGTTCATAAAACAAATGATACAGATAATATGCTTAGTTTACTAAAAATCAAAAATTTAGCGCTCGTGGATCAGCTAAGCTGGCAGCTCGGGACTGGACTAGTGGGGGTTACGGGTGAGACAGGCGCGGGAAAAAGCGTCATCGTGGGTGCACTCAAGCTGATCCTAGGCGAGCGAGCGGATAAAGGGCTAATCCGCACAGGTGAATCTGCCTGCACCATCGAAGCGGTGTTCACTATCTCTGCTGACTCTCTCGTAAATGATATTTTAGAAGAGTCTGGTCTCGATAGATGCGAGGAAGATCAGCTAATCATCAAGCGCATTATTGGCCACTCTAATAACAAGCAATTTGTCAATAATAGCCCTGCCACACTCACTGTCTTAAAAAAGATAGGCACCGAAATCGTAGATCTTCATGGCCCGCATGACCACCAGTCCCTGCTCTCTACTGACCGCCAGCTCAGTATGCTAGACGCCTATGCTAACAGTGAGGATACTCTCGCTGGCTACCGCCAGATCTGGAGCGAATGGCATGAGAAATCTAGGCGGCTGGAGGATCTCAGGAACTCCGAACGCGCAACCGAGCAGGAGCTAGATTTACTGAAATTTCAAGTCGATGAAATAGACAGTGCTGATTTAAAACCAGATGAAGAAGAGGACATCGAGCTACAATTCAAGCGAGTTTCTAACAGCTCCAAACTCATCGAACTGTCCTCAAAAATAGCTGGCACTCTAGAGCACACCGTAAACGATGCTCTCGGCGAAACTCTCAGAGCGGCTAAAGAACTGCAGGCACTAGACCCAAGTGTGGCTGACAGGCTTATTGGATTAGAGCAGGCAGTGTTGGAACTTCAGGATCTGGAGCGTGAAATGACCTCGTATTCAGAAGGTCTAGACATTGACCCAGAGGAAGAACATCAGCTCTCTAACAGAATCAATACTTTCGAGACACTGAAGCGAAAATATGGCGCCACACTTACAGATATCATCACCCACGGAGATGACGCCAGACATCGGCTGATGGAAATAGAAAACCGTGATGGTGTGCTCGATGACCTCCAGCTAGAAGTCGATGGTCTTTTCGATAAAGTCCTCACAGCCGCGCAAAAACTTACTTCAATCCGTAAGAAATCTGCGCCAAAGCTAGCCAAAGTCATCGCGCTACACCTCAAGGAACTCGGATTTAAACAAGCAGCCTTTGAACTCAGCATCATCCCACAGACTAAACCCGCTGCAACAGGAATGGAGAGTATTGATTTCCAGTTCGGACCTAATCCTGGCGAACCGCTAAAGCCGTTGAGGCAGATCGCTTCAAGCGGTGAGATTTCCCGAGTCATGCTCGCCGTCAAAAGCTCGCTTGCTGATCAAGACGCCACCCCATTGATGGTCTTCGATGAGATCGATGCTAACGTAGGCGGAGAGATAGCCAGAGCAGTCGGAGATAAAATGGCGACTCTCGGTGAGCAGCACCAAGTCATCGCTATCACGCATTTCCCGCAGGTCGCGGCGGTGGCTGGACAGCATTTCGTGGTGGAAAAGCAAGTCGACGCCGGCAGGACTACTTCTAGCCTCCGCGAGGTCACTGGCAAAAATCGTATCGATGAACTCGTGAGAATGCTCGGTGGTGGAGATGGTAAGCAGGCTATCGCGATGGCTAAATCATTGCTCAAAAATAATCCTTAAGCACTCATCCATGAGGGAATAAAACGCTAAACTTATCATTCCCGACTAGTTTAGAGATGCCTAGAATCCATCCGCTAACACCACTTCATAGATTCTATTCAAGCTCAGGAGTGAAATCTGGGTATCTAACCTAAAGCCAAAACCTAAAAAACCTCTTGCATTTGTAACTCTAAGTTCTATCTCGAAGTAATGCGTTTGCTTATTCATTTACTGCTTATTGTCATCACCTACCCATTGACTACTCCTATATTATCTGCCAAGTCTCCTCCGGAAACTTCAGCCAGTGCAGAAGGTCTCCGTAAATGGACCAATACAAAAAATCAAGATATCACTGCGAGCTTGGCAAGGATCACTCGTCTTAAGAGTGATAAAAAAAATAGTGAATTCAGAGTTGATGTCACTTTTAAGCTCAAAACTGGGGAAAAAATCACCTTTAATGCCGAACTTTTATCGAAGCCACATCAGAATGAGCTCAAAAACTGGCTTAAAAATAACCCTACAGGAATAGCAAAGCCATCTGCACCATACAGCTGGCCGAGTAAACATAACGGTAGTAACACTCCGAAAGTAGAGTATGTGAAATTTGATGACAAGCGTAACGCCCACCTTTTCCAGACCACCCACTTCGACTTCTACTCAGATGAAAAGTTAAGTGATGCTACTATCTCAAAATGTGTCGCTGTATTTGACTCTATCGTGGAAGCCATTGATACATTCCCCATGGAAATGAATACCATTCCATCTGAGGATAAACCTCGATATCAAGCCATCCTAGTTTCCACACAAGAGAAATATATGAAAATGGGTGGTATTGTTAACAGTGCAGGATTTTTCTCTCCTAGTCGTAATTTGACTGTGATCCCCCTCCGCTCGCTAGGCATCGTTAAAAAAGGAAATAACTGGGTGTTCGATGGCAAGAAGCGGTCCTTTAAGACACTCATCCATGAGCTCACACACCACTCTACCTCTCACTGGTGGGGAATGCCACCATGGTTTGAAGAAGGTCTTGCCGACTAAATGGAGGCCATGCCCTATCAGTCTGGTAGATTCCTGTTTACGAATCCTGGCGCAGCTGTCTCAGGTAGCATTAGAGAGTATAAAAATACCACAGTCGAAAGCCGTATTTTACCCAAAGGTGTCTACCAGATGCGGCATGCTGAGATCCTCTTTGCCATGAGCAGGAAGCAATGGAATGCCACCATGGCAGATCCGGTTACCGCTACTAGAAACTATAGCAGTTCGATGATTCTCATGTATTTCTTTATGCATGAAGATGGGAAAGGTGACGGCCACCACCTGATCCAATGGATGCATGGTTACCGTGCGGCTATACTTAGCAGGAGAAATGATGATCTCAACGCTCTGTTCAAGAAGCACATCCTCAGAGACCGCACATACGAGGAACTAGAACAAGAAATCCAAGATGCGATGAGTAAGAAAGGTACGCGGTTGGAATTCTCTAATTAATAGAATTATCTCCCTCTGCTTTGGTCTCTATGATCGGCATATTTGGATTGCTCTGATATTTTATCATTGTAGAATTCGCTTATCCCCTCATTTTTACACATAAACTCGCTACAATATCACGTGAACAGATCATTCTTATTTCTCCGACTACTGAGTATCAACATCCTCAGTCTTACCACTCTCGTATCAGCAAAGGATGCTAGCACTGCTCCTACTCATCTCAATGTAAGAGACAATGAGAGAATAGTCATTATTGGAGCTGGGCTGGCATCGCGCATGATGAAGTATAGCTATTTCGAGACCGAGATGCAGCTGCGCTTTCCAGACAAAAAACTCACCATCCGCAATATTGCCGACGAGGGAAACACACCTTTATTCCGTCCACATCCAGGCAGGCCTCAGCAGCTAGCATTTAAGGGCGCTGAGCAATACTACCCAAATCACGAATCTGGGAAATCTGGCCCTTGGACAAAAGGAGCCGTAGGGAGTTTCGAAACTCCTGACCAGTGGTTGACGCGCTTGAAAGCAGACACAGTCATTGCGTTCTTCGGGTATAACTCAGCGCAAAATGGGCAAGCGGATCTGGAACGCTACAAAAAAGAACTAGCTGCGTTTATAGACCACTCTCTCTCACAGAAATACAACGGCAACACTCCTCCTCAGCTAGCACTGGTATCCCCCACTGCCATTCAGGATCTCTCTACTACGCATCACACACCAGACGGCAAGGAGCTTAATAGCAAGCTAGCGCTCTACACCAAAGCGATGGCTGACATTTGTAAGCAAAAAGGTGTCATCTTTATCGATGTATTCGCACCATCAAAAGCTTATTTCAGCGCGCAAAAGGAACCTCAAACGGTCGATGGTGCACTTCTCAACAGCAACGGATATCAATGGCTTGCGAAGCAGCTGGCAAATAATCTCTATGGGAAAGCCAAAGTAGATCATGCAGAGGGAATTCGTGAACTCGTGCATGCTACTGTAAAAGAGAAAAACTGGGTCTGGCATAACCTCTATAAGATTCCCAACGGAGTGCACGTTTACGGTCGCAGACACAGACCATTCGGGCCACAGAACTACCCAGATGAGCTTATCAAGCTGGCTGAAATGACGGAACTACGCGACAAAGCAATCTGGAAAGCACTCAAGGGAGAGAAAACTGATTATGAGACAGAAGATGCTCTCACTCACCAGCTAAAGCCAATTCCTTCCAACTACAAACCATCGAAAAAAAATGGTGCAGCCCGTTATTTAAGCGGCCAAGAAACGATTAAGCATCTCACGCTACCAGAGGGTTATAAAATCCAATTATTTGCTGATGAACAAATGTTCCCGGAACTAGCAAATCCAGTGCAGATGTCGTTCGATAACCGCGGTCGTCTCTGGGTGGGATGCATGCCCTCCTACCCTCACTGGCGCCCTGGTGACCCCAAACCTAAGGATTCACTCCTCATCTTCGAGGATACCGATAACGATGGTGTCGCAGACAAACGTACCATTTTCGCTGATGACCTGCATCTCTGTATTGGATTCGAGCTAACGAAAGAAGGCGTCATTGTATCACAGGCCGATTCTATTATTCTACTCACAGACACTGATGGAGATGATAAGTATGATACAAAAGAATACCTGCTCAGCGGGTTTGATGACCACGATACACACCACGCGATTTCAGCATTCTGTGCAGATCCCTCTGGAGCCATCTATATGGGCGAAGGCGTATTCCTCCACTCCAATGTAGAAAGCGTCTACGGAACTCACCGCGGCACCAATGGCGGACACTTCCGCTATAATCCAAAACGCCACCACCTAGAGCGTACCACTCAACTCGAAATCCCAAACCCTTGGGGCACTATCTTTGATAGGTGGGGCCAACCGTTTTTCCTCCATACCTCCGACACTAGGTTAAACTGGATGACTCCAGGCACCGTAAAAACTCGTTACGGTCACTCGATGAAAAACTCAACCGACCTCCTTACCTCTAACAAAGTAAGACCCACATCAGGAATCGAAATCATCTCTAGCCGTCACTTCCCAGATGAGGTGCAGGGCGATATCTTACTCTGTAACACCATTAACTTTCTAGGGATCAAACAGCACAAAAAAGAGGAAGACGGAACAGGCTATAAACTTACTTACCGCCAAGACTTACTTCAATCATCTGAAGGGAATTTTCGCCCCGTAGATCTAGAATTCGCACCAGATGGCTCGCTCTATCTACTGGACTGGAGCAATGTCCTTATCGGCCACATGCAGCACAGCGCCCGTGATCCTAAGCGTGATCATGTCCACGGTCGTATTTACCGCATCACCTACCCATCACGACCACTCATTCCACCTGCAAAAATCCAACGTGCGAGCATCGACACACTACTCGATAATCTCAAGCACCATGAAGACCGCACCAGGTATCGCACCCGCAGAGAACTCCGTGCACGCGATACTGCAGAAGTCCTCACAGCCACCACGAAATGGATAGCCTCACTCGATAAAACTGACCCCAAATACGAGCACCACCTACTTGAAGCGATGTGGGTGACGTGGGGACATGATCAAGTAAACCAAGAACTTGTTCGACAGCTACTTAAATCAAAAGACCATCGCGTGCGTTCCGCCGCTACCCGGGCAGTACGCTACAATGAACATCAAATGGAGGATAATGCGCAACTTCTCAAAATCGCTGCCGCAGATCCCCATGGTCGTGTTCGTCTGGAAGCTCTCACCGCAGCCTCTTGGCTGCCAAAAAGCGAAGGACTGGCCATTTTAGATACGGTTGATAAAACCGGAGTTGATGCTTGGCTGAAAGCCCCTATCACCCACGCGCGCGCTGCACTAGAGGACACCAAGGTCATAGAAGTTGTAGAAAAGCTAAAACTGCCGAAACAGCTAGCGGGAAACAAAGAAGCGATCGAACTCTATAAGCTTGGACACGAAGTTTATATGCGAGATGCTCACTGCGCTACTTGCCACCAAGAAAGTGGACTAGGGCTACCAGCTGGAGGATTTCCCCCACTCGCAGAAACAAAATGGGTGAATGAAAACCCAGAGCGACTCATCAAACTCACACTCAAAGGGCTCATGGGTCCGATCGAAGTAACAGGCAAGAAATACAACGGAGTAATGACTGCCTTCGAAGGTCTTTTAAATGATAGGGAAGTAGCCGCCGTCCTCACTTATGTCAGAAATACATTCGGAAATAGCGCCAGCGTAATCACACCAGTCCAAGTCAAAAAAGTAAGAGAAGAAGCCAAAGATCTCCCCATGTTTCTCAAAGCAGACGAACTCCTTAAACAATATCCTCATAAGCAGCCAGAGCTGGAAGTTTTTATACCTACTGGAGGCACCGCTCATCTAACAGAACAGGCAGACATTGATCTATTTACGAAAGGGAAAGATATCGGCAATGTTCAAGATAGCCCAAAACTTCCATACCGCCGACTAGTCCAGCGCACGCTCATGCCTACCGAAATACGCCCCAGCTATGGTTGCACACTGACCTTTGATGATCAGCTTGTGGCTGACAACCCTTCTTCAGGCAATGCGATCGATATTGTGAAAGATCTAGCTCCGCTCAATGCACGCGCTATTTTCTTCGCTAACGTGCCGATGGTGTCCGGCAAGAGCGTGAATGGCATCATGGCCAGGAATAGCACATCTGAGAAACGGCTCGCAGCTTGCAAAAAACTACTGGAAAGCAAAAGGGCCGAATTCATCAAGATCATCCGTGAACTAATCCGTGTTAAGTCTCCCGCTGATGAAGACGGGAATGCTGAGTATGCTTGTGATGTCTTTAATCATACAGCTTTCCATCAGAACATGAGCCGGCTAACAGTAGAATCAGACCGATACAAGATGTGTATTATGGGGATAAAGTTTATCGAAGAATGCCTAGATGAAGCATATCGTATAGAGAGGCCTAATTGGAAGCGCGCACGGTATTTCAGATTCCCGTTTCTCCATGACCCCGAGTATCACGAAACTAAAACAGCGCTAAACCAAACATTTACCGAGCTAGGTATGATCTCTCTGGGAGAGACTCAGGACTCGAAGGATTTTGATAATTACAGTCATAAACAAGCCTATATATCTATGCTGGCGGCGAAGCAGAATAAACGTTATAACCCAAAGTATGGTAAGTATGGACAGACTGAAAAACCCATCGCCCTTTTTCATACCAAAACCTGGCCAAAGATAAAACGCGGAGTCATCAAGGCTATCTCAGAAAAATAATATAATGAAAAAATTCAGTTACTTTAGTATTCTAATTATCTCAGCTGGTCTCATCAGCTCATGCGCACTCGTCAATGTCCCAGTCAAAGTGGTCGGGAAAATCGCCACTACGACAGTAGGCGTGGCTGGAAAAGTTGCGGGTGCTGGCATCGAAGCCGTGACTCCGAATAAGACAGGCGCTAAGGATTAATAGTCATTCCCTCCTTAGTAGCGTCACTTTGTCGCCACTAATCAAGTAAACTGATAAACGACAGAGCGCCGTTCGTTGCTTAACCGTTCAGCTCTTTCATTCTTTCTTCTAGATACTCACCTACCCACGCAATGTTGTATTTACCGTCCTTAAAGTCTTGGTGATTGATGATTTCTATCTGGAATGGAATAGTAGTTTTGATGCCAGTGATCATGAATTCCCTCAGCGCACGGTTCATCCTCGTGATGGCGATATCTCGAGTAGCTCCGGTACAGATGAGCTTGGCTATCATTGAATCATAATACGGCGGTACTGAATACCCTGAGTAAACGTGGGTATCTACCCGCACACCTTTCCCGCCAGGAGCAAACCAAAGGTCGATCTTACCAGGGCTGGGTGCAAAGTTATTGTAGGGGTCTTCCGCGTTGATACGGCACTCGATGGAGTGCCCTCGTGGGGACGCCTTCAGAACGTGATCAGAAAGAGGGTCGCCTGAGGCGACGCGTATCTGTTCCTTGATGAGCTCACAGCCCATGACTTCTTCAGTGATTGGGTGTTCTACTTGGATTCGAGTGTTCATTTCCATGAAGTAGAAATTTTCTCCACCTGAGTCCACTAGGTATTCGATAGTACCAGCGTTCTCATAACCGATCTCGGTGATGAGCTTGACTGAGGCATCTCCCATGCGCTTGCGCATTTCTGGAGTGAGTAGCGGGCTGGGGCACTCTTCGATGATTTTCTGGTTGCGTCGCTGCATCGAGCAATCGCGTTCGTTGAGGTGAATATAGTTACCATGAGTATCACCCATGACTTGAAATTCTATGTGATGTGGATTTAGCACGAGCTTTTCTAGATAGCAGGCACCATTCCCGAAGCACGCAATGGCTTCTTGGCTCGCCGCATTGTAGAGGCTGATAAATTCTTCCTGCTTATGACATGGGCGCATTCCTCGGCCACCACCACCCGCAGTGGCTTTGATCATCACGGGAAAGCCCATCTCAGTGGCTAACTCTAGTCCGTGCTCAGCAGATTCAAGTATCCCATCTGATCCGGGAGTGACCGGCACGCCACTCTTTAGAGCAGTGGCACGAGCAGTATTCTTGTCTCCCATCATCGTGATGGTGTCGGCTCTTGGTCCAATAAATTTGATGTCGCAGCTCTGGCAAATTTCCACAAAGCGTGCATTTTCAGAAAGAAATCCATAGCCCGGATGGATGGCGTCAGCCTCTGTAATCTCGGCAGCCGCGATAATGCGATCCGCCATGAGGTATGAGTCCTTGCTGGCGGCGGAACCGATGCAAACGGCTTCATCCGCCAACTGTACATGCATGGAGTCCACATCCGCCTCTGAATAGATGGCTACTGAGGGAATGCCTAGCTCACGGCAGGCTCTGATGACACGGAGAGCAATCTCTCCACGGTTTGCTACGAGAACTTTCTTAAGCATAAATTAATCTTGGGAAATAAGCTGAATTATCAGCCTTTGTTAAATCTGTTGAAATCTGTTGAAATCTGTTAGATTACTTGATGGTGAACATTGTGTCACCGAACTGTACCGGTGTGCTATCATCTACCAGGATAGCCGTGATCGTGCCGCTTGTTTCAGCCTTGATCTCATTCATTACTTTCATCGCCTCGATGATACAGATGGTATCGCCCTCCTTGATGGTGGTGCCTATTTCTACGAAGTTAGGAGCATCAGGTGATGATTTTCTGTAAAATGTTCCCACCATCGGAGAATCGATAGCTTTTCCATCGATCAAAGGACCGGCATCAACAGCTGGTGCCCCGGCTGATGCAACTGGAGCAGCAGCTACGGGAGCTGCCATTTGTTGCATTGGCATTGCAGCCATAATGGCATCAGCATCCACACCCTTTTTGAGCTTGAGATTGAAATCTTCCTTTTCTAGGTGAAAGAAGGAAAGTTCATGCTCATCCATGAGCTCTACGATTTTCTTAATGTCTTTGAGATCCACGATAAATGATGGTTGTTGGTTGTGCGTTTGAGATTAGCCTCGGATGTTACTAGCGGAGCACAAAAATAGCGTCTTATAGTGAGATGCGTCAAGAGCAGATAAATTAAACTTTTTCTTTCTAAATTGCGTCATGATCAGCGAAGGTGTAGGAATTCCCCGCAGGAAGTAACTGAACACATGGAAATCACTGAAAAATGGATCGCAAAAGCCGCTGGCTGGAAAGCAAACAAAGAAGGTAGAGACCTCTTTAAGCAAGGTGCGGTGCAAGACTCCACAAAGAAAGGAACTATCATCACTGGGACGCTTCGCTCAGGAGCAAAGCCAACTCGTGTGACCGTCAAGATCCACTCTGATACAGACATCGATACCGTATGCCCAAGGATACAATGCCGTAGAACAGGCGAAGTCTGTGGCCATGCGGTGGCGCTGATGCTGCATTCTATTTCCGAAGAGCCTCCTCAGCAAAGAATTCCTGAAAAACTTACCTCTAATACAATCAAAAATACCAGTATCCCACTCAGGATAGATCTGCCTCCCACATTTCCCACTAGCATCAATGGTGGTGAGGGAGGCATCAGTGTGAAACTTTCACGAGTTGAAGATGAGTCCATTTCTAGATCTGATCAGCGTCTTACAGATTGGCTAGTCTCCGCTACAGGCAAAATTGCTCCCACTATACTAGGGCTTCGGGCTTCTCAAGCACTAGATTTCCTTAGCTGTATCACGGATCATCAGAGAATCTTTGTTGCTGGCGAACAGGCTTCCATAAATAATACTGGTAGCCGCATCCCGATGTCTCTGACACGTTACGATGACCGCATCAGTGTGTCTCTCTCTCCTTCTGTGCTTGAAAATGGCATCGCTTGGCACGCTAATGACCGACTCTATCTCTGGGACACGCAACAATGTTACCTTATCATCCATGATGTGAGTCAGCTATGGAAAGCACGCTACTGGCAGAGAATCGTAGCTGGAAATCCCGTTTCATTACCCCTAACAGAATTTCTCAGCAGTCTTGAAGCGCAAAATGATCTTATTATCTGGAACGATGATTCATTACTCTCAGACATCCCCATTTCAGCCGCAAACCCTAGCTTCACACTGGTATTGGATGGCTCTACTCAGCAGCTCTCAGCACAACTTAAAGCTAATTACTCCAAGGCTGATGGACTTACTCATACCATTGGATTACACGATGGTTGTGATATTAAGTTCCCCATCGCTGATCCAAATAAAAAAGATCATTACCTAACAAGAAATAGAGAGTCAGAAGATATCGCAGCGGGCATACTGATGCAGGCTGGATTCCAAATCATCGATCCACGTGGGACTTGGCAGATGGCCAATGAAGATGCTGTCATTGAGTTCCTGATAGCCACTCTCCCTAGTTTAGAATCAGAAAATAACTGGGAAATTAAATCCACAACGAAGCTCAATAGCCTTAAAAACAATATTGTTCGAATTACCCCTAGCTTTGATTTCAAAGGCGATCCCGCACAACGCTCTGGACAGGATTGGTTAGCGTTCGATGTGAATTTCAAAACTGACGGAGGCAAGGAAATCCCAAAGGAGGTTATTCAGCGGATGCTTGCCAGCGGTAAGCGAAGTGGTACATCAAAGAATGGCAAACGCGTGATCATCTCAAACTTTGATGCGGACACTGTCGAAACAGTTCTACGCGACACAAATCCTAAGCAGGAAAATGGGCTATATTACGCGCCAAAGGCACAAGCAGCTTATCTCAAACGGCTCCAAAAACACTACACTAACAAGCCTCTAACAGAACCAGATCTAAGCATCATCAAAAACTTACCCCTAGCGATCAGGGAAACGCTACGCCCATATCAGGAAGAAGGGATTGCCTGGCTCTACGACCGCGCCAGAAACGACGGTGGTGCGCTTCTCGCAGATGATATGGGACTTGGTAAGACGCTACAAACTCTCTCACTTATTCATCTCCTAAAAGGGCCTCATGAACCGACACTCGTGGTCTGCCCTACTTCGTTACTAGGGAACTGGCAGGCTGAATGTAGGAAATTCTTTCCTGAATTTAACTCACTGATCCTTCACGGCCCGAAACGTAAGGACTACTTCGACGTGGCGCATAGTGCGGATATCATCATCACTAGTTACGCACTCATCGCGCGTGATCTTGAATTTTATTCGAACCAGAAATTTCATACTCTCGTCATCGATGAGGCATCGCTAATCAGAAATCCTGACACACAAGCGGCAAAAGCACTACGTAAACTGAACGCAGATCACCGAATTGCACTGACGGGAACTCCCGTAGAAAATGCTGTGCGTGATCTATGGTCACTATTCAACTTCCTCCTCCCCGGTTATCTAGGGAGCCGTAAAGATTTCCAACAGCACTATCAGCAACCACTTTCTAATAGCACCTCAGACCCTGCCATCATGAAGCGCCTGAGGATGCGGGTCGAGCCGTTCATGCTGCGCCGCACAAAGGCTAAGGTGGCAAAGGATCTTCCACCAAAAATACTTCAGACCATCTATTGTGAACCAAGTGCGAGCCAGCAAAAAACATATGCTCAGCTACTCAGACAAGGTGCAGAGAAGGTAGATGCGATGAGCGATGACCAAGCCGGCCCAGCCAGAATCCAGATTCTCACCGTTTTACTCCGACTCCGTCAGGCAGCGACTGATCTTCGCCTACTAGATGCAGAAATGGACATTAGCATGGATGAGGCATCTGGTAAAATGGTGCGGCTATTAGAGCTACTCCGCGAGGCAAAAGAGGGAGATCACCGGGTGCTTATATTCAGCCAGTTTACCAGTATGCTAAGCCTTATTAAGGTAGCACTTAATGAAGCTGACATTTCCTACGCTTACCTCGATGGCTCTACAAAAGACAGAGCCAAGGAGGTTGAGAAATTTCAATCTCCCACCGGGCCAGACACCTTCCTCATCAGTCTCAAGGCTGGTGGATACGGCTTGAACCTGACAGCTGCGGATACAGTAATCCATGTTGATCCATGGTGGAACCCAGCAGTAGAAACACAGGCTACAGATCGAGCCTACAGAATAGGCCAAACTAAGCCCACGACAGTCTATAAACTAGTGACCAGAGGAACCGTTGAGGAAAAGATAGTGAGACTACAGCAGGCTAAACAAGGCTTAATTAACTCAACACTGGGTGAAAACGGTGGGGACGACGATGCGCCATTAATGCAGGGACTCAGCCAACTAGAGATCTCTGGCTTACTTTCCCAATAAACTCTGCCAATGAGAAGGCATTTCGCTAGGTTTCCCGTCTGCACCCACGTAGGCGGTGCTGAACTTACCTAAAGCGGCAATCTTGTCGTTCGTAGTGATTTTAAACGCCCAATGGATCGATCTCGTGGAAAACTCGATAAGCGACAACTCGATAGTGACATCATCTGCAAATCTGAGTGGGCTTTGGTAGTCACACTCAACATGAACTTTGGGTAATCCCCCACTCTTAGAGATCGGCGTAATACCCAGCTTCGTAAGAAACGCATGTTCAGCCAATTCCGCATATCCCAGTATCCGGGTGTAATGCACCACACCAGCCATATCGGTATCTTGGAATGGAACGCTGTGTTGGTAGAGGTAAGTTTTCATGCTTAAATCAAGCCTAGATCATGGAGATAAGGATTTAAATAAAAATACCACCATGCCGTCCATAGAACTGTAAGCCACTAATCCGAAAGCTCAGTAAGTGGGAACGCCTTTTAGCACGCTGTCTTCCTGAAAAGGCATGACATTGCACCTCTAGGTAATGCTCCCGTTATAATATCATCGGTCTGGGCTTGTTCTATATGTGGACGAACATAGCAGTGAACCCAATCTAGAGAAGGAGTTGAAATTTAGCAATAGTAAAGTGGCTTTGGTTCAATTTCTCATTCAAAAAAATAACCCTACTTGATGATGAATCAAGAGGGCTAAATAGGTATAAATATCCTGAATCTAAATTATTTAGTTTTTGCCTTCTTTTTTGGAGTTACTTTCTTTTTTGGAGTTCCCTTCTTTTCTGGAGCTTCTTTCTTTTCAGAGGCTTACTTCTTTTCAGGAGCTGCATTCTTCTTGAGAACAGAGGCTGCCGCATCTCTTTTTGCTAATTTTTTGAGCATTTCTTCTGAAGTAAACCCTTGAAACTTCTTATATTTAGCAGGAAGTTGCACACCAGAACCTAGTCCCGCCTTGTCATAGAGACGCGCTAAGGCGTTCGCTTCTTTGAGCTTGCGGTAGCCAGCACTTCCCTTTTTTTCCTCAGGTGTTCCCCAGAGAGAGATGGCTACTTTTATCTCCTTGTCTGCATCGAAGATACGCAGTGAGTTCAGTGCAGCTTCGCGAATAATAGATTCTGATCTAGTAAAGTCTACGGTCATGGCCGTAGCGTAGGAGTTGAGAGCATCGTTGTCTCTTTTTAGCCCTTCGTATGCCAGCCCTTGGCAGAATGCTACCTGGGCGCGCTGTCCTAAAGTAAGAATATCTTCACTGTAGTCCTTGCACATAATATCGAGTCTAGTCCAGTCTTTTTTATGCACTGCATCATACATTCTATAGAGCTTAGTCTGCTGTACTTGGCCTGGTCTAGTTAGCCTGTCTGGTTGGTAGAGTTCGAGTTTAGTAGCGAGTGTCTCGTAGTCCTTAAGCTTACGGTAGCACTCCATTTCATAGAACTGGCCGAGCTCAAAGTAGCTATCATCTAAGTATTTGTAGTTCTTGTAGCGCTCTTGCAGGGCAATAAATGCGTCTTTCGCCTCTAGGTATTTGCGCGCTTCGAAAAGGTTCTTAGCAGCGGTGAAGTCCTTTGGCTCGAATAGCCAGATACCTGAGAAGGAATCTATAGGTGATCTCATCGTATTCACAGCATTTTTATCCTCTTTATAGAAAATATTACCTTTATTGTTAGACCCCATTACGAGGACTCGCTGGTATTTTCCATCTGCCTTGATCAAATAACCAGAGACCATTGGCGCGCCTGCTTGCGCGGAGACCAACATCGTACTGAATACCAAAGTTGAGAATGTTGTAGTGATTAATTTTAGAATATTCATGATGATTTTAGTTCGTTGTTTTCCTATTCACTCGTTTATCTTGCGGCTTCTAGTTCTTCCTTTTGCTTTTTAAGCGACTTAATTCCTGCATCGCTTTCCCAACTGAGGACTTGTTCTCTGAGGTCTTCCCAAGACTTACGTACTTCTGGTGGCATCTTCAACTTATTCTCGTTGTAAGCATTGGTGGAGTCCCTGATGAACTGGGCCGCCATATCGTAGGCGATCTGCTTCGGTGACTTACTTTTGATTTCCTTGCCCTCTGTCCTAGTAAACTGAGCTGCTTTAGTCAGTGCTGGGATAGAGATAGCCCAGTCAGTCTTGTAGCGAGTGTAAACACTGGCATAAATGGCGAGTGCCTTAGACTTGTTCCCATCTTTCTCATAGGCTCCTCCCAGTAACAGACCAACGTGTGCTTTATTCTTAGAAGCAAAACCAGCTTGATTATAGGCCACAGCTTGTTCGATAACACCCTTCCAGTTCTCTTGTTTGCTATAAACTTCAATGATGCTGTATGTGGCTCTCTCCCGGGTCTCTCTGCCAACGTCTTTGGTAGCGAGCACATCTTTGAGTGTATCCAGTGCCTGATTCTGTTCAGCGGCTTGGTCACTCTTAGAAAGAATACCGGCTCTACCAAACTGTGCCATGGTGCGGAACTGATTAGAATTTCTACCGAGCACCTCATCATAATATGGTAGTGCCTTACGCGGATTACCAGTGCGTTCAGCAATGAAGTCTGCAAGACGCATGAGGATGAAGTCACTAAGCTCGTCTTTCTTAAATCTCTGGTCGATATCATTAAACATCGCATCAATCTTAGCTTTAAGAAGTCCCACTTTATCAGTAGTATCTTGGTCGTCGCCTTTTTCGGCTATCTTGATGAGATCTTCGTAAACTCCAATGACGGCAATACGGAGCAGGGCTTGCGCTCTCTTGTCTCCAGCATCCACACCAGGGAAGTTTTCAAAGTGCTCCTTTAGCTGCTCAGGGGTCTTACCAGATTCTATATAAAACTTTCCGTAGGTATTGATCGCTTGTTCCATTCCTGGCGCGCGCTCTTTTTTAGCCATTTCAGAAATGACACTCTGGACATTACTAAGTGCTTCATCACTACGCCCTGCGGCGATGAGTGCTGGCACACCAGCTACTGCAACCTGAGTTTTATAAACTGACTGTTGCCGATCTTTCCAAAATTCATCATAGTAAGGAATCGCATCTTGAATTTTTGGGTTTGGCTCCTTATCTACGGTCTCATTTCCGTGAAGCGCTATTAGCTTGTAGAGAGATTCTTCTGCGACAACGTCTGCTCCCTGGTGCTTCGATAGCTCGAGTGCTTTAACATAGTATTCATTTGCCAATGGCTTTTCTTTCTTGGACCGGTGCACATCACCACGGAGATTGTATGAGATATTTTCAACCGCAGATGAGGGGAATTCTTTCTCTATCTTATCAAGTTTAGCAACAGCATCTTCATACTCTTCTTCTGCAAAGTGAGTGTTGGCTCTATCGAAGAGCGCAAACGGGATATAAGCATTCTGTCCTGGATCTGGGAAGTCTGCGAGGAACTTATCCAGATAAGTGGCAGCTTTTTCCCAATCCTCTAAGCGTGAGAAGTTTGATGCCACGAAATAGCGAGCTGCAACCTTGTAGTCACTCTCAGGATACATTTTTACATGCTTCTTAAGAAACTCATCTGCATCATAAAATTTACCCAGATAAAACATAGATCCACCTAGAACATGGAGACAGAGGTCATGCGGCTTGGTATTTTCAGCAAGGTCTACAATAAGTTCATTTGCTACCTTATAGGCCACTTCATACTCACCAGAGTAAAACAATGAGATGAGCATCATATTCTTCACCGCTTCCACATAATTACTATCTGGGAATCTCTTCAGGAAGAGACGTCCAAATTTCTCCGTCTCCATCACTTCACCAATCAGTGAAGAAGTTCTCACTAGGTTATAGAGGTTGTCCTCGCGCCCTTTAGTTTTCTTATAGTGCTTTTCCATGGTCTTATAGGCATTGTAAGCACCCCTGGTGTAACCCTCATTTTCATGGGTGAAAGCGAGCGAGCGCAGTGCCAGCAGCTCATGTGGCTCGCCGGCTTTGATTGATTTCTGGATATGCGCGAGATCATTCTGGATCCGAGTCACTGACTGTCTGGCGTTCTTGTTGATAAATCCATCAGCCAACAGTGGTCTAGTGAAGCCTATTAGATCTTTGTCCATCACACTGAGGTCTTCTTCAGTCTCAGATGTCCCTGGCATCAGGGCATAGAGTGTGAAGGCCGCGTTAAGCATGTCTTTTGAAAATGCTTCCGCCGCATATTTCCTGAAGAATGGAATGAACTGATACATCTCGTAAGGGTCAAGCGTGAGCACTCCTCGGTTATTGTTTACGAAATCCACCAGCATTGCCTCCTTTTTCTCGACGATTGCGGCAGCCGCAAAATCCTTAAACGCTGAGACGATAGCAGCATCTGGGACGCGCATTTTATCTTTATTTTTCAGCGCTGTCTCATAATATACAAGCCCTTCTGCAAGTGCTGGCTTTTCTAGCTTAAAGTGGCAAATCGCTATGTTGATATGATACATCCCAGGGTGGAAGTTATCCTTAACCTGTTGCTTTGCTCTCTCTGCGAGGAACTTCTTGTAGTTCGCTATGGCAGACTTGCACTCATTAAGTGACTGCTCAGCTTGTCCTAGGTAGAGTAGGGATTTAACATAGAATCCGTTCTTGCCTTTATCATCAGAAGGAAATGTTCTGCACAGAGTAAATGATTCCTTGGCAGCGTTGAACATCTCATCTGCTTGCTCCAATGCTTTTTCATCACCAGCTGAACTTAGTTGCTTACCAAGATTTAGCTCAGAGTAGCCTTTATAATAATAAATTTCGCCAAACTTACCACCATACATCGCCTTGCCTCGGTCACCATGGTTCTTGATTACGCGGTCAAATAGCTTTTTAGCTTCTACCCAGTCCTTTTTTTGCATCGCTTCGAAACCAGCCGGAACGTCTTCGGCAATACCCGCGCTGGCAGTCTGCGGCATAAGACCGAAAAATGCTGATCCAGCGATTGTGACCGCCAGTGTGATTGATTTTCTGTTTTTCATAGCTTTTAGATTTCTTAGTTAAATAGGTTGTTTTTAAAACCCAGAAGGACGGCTTCCAAAAGAAAGACGTCCTACATAGACCTCGCTCTCCACAGTGTATGAGACGTGTAACTCTGCAAAAATATTAGGTTTTTTTATGATGAATTTTTAGAGTGATCTTATGGTGCTACTTGAGAGAAAGTAACACTGTTGATGTCCGCACCTTTAAGACAGTTCAGGACGTCCATAGCAGTCTGCTGCTCCACACCTGGATCGATGAACAACTGAACCAATGGCTTCGTATCATTAGCATTTGCTAGGTTACTGTAGGCGGTTAGACTTTCAAATAGTCTGGGCAGCACTCTGCGCTCACCTTCTACCGCAGTATCAAGCACCTCAGTCTTATTCACTACGATAGAGAAGCCTGATCCGGTCTTCTTCACAGCGATAAGCATCGGTTCTATTTCTAGTGGCGCGTCAGATTTCTGGCTTGATGGCAGAGTCATCGGCAGATCCTGCTCACGTGGCTGGATGGTAGAAGTCACTAGGAAATAAATGAGAAGTAGGAAACACACATCAATCAATGATGAGATGTCCAATGCTGGTTCATCTTCTTCAGCTGGTAGGCCTCTTTTACGTCTTGACATAATTTATATTATTTTTGAAATGGTTGATTTGAAAGCCTGTTAGATTATTTGCTAGCAAATGGATAAACGGAGAAAACGATCTGATTAACTCCTGCCCTAGCCGCTCCCGCCACGGCAATCTGTGAAAATTCGAAAAGAACTTCTTTGTGACCACGGAGATGGAGCTTTGGTACATATTCTGAGTTCATCGCATTAATACGTTTGACCTCTTTCTCGATGTATTCAGCGATCTCATCTTCGGTCTCCATCTTAGCATCTGCACCCTTGTAGTCGGACTTGTAATAGTCCTTTTCGCCCCTGATATTGAGAACGATTCTACCGTTCTTGTCTATAGGTTTAGTGGAGTTAAAAGCTACTGCAGGCTTCACTAACGGATCCACTTTTACTACTAACGGAGTAGATACTACGATGAAGAAAATGAGCAACAAGAATACCATGTCAATCATTGGAGACATATCCATTTCATCTTCTTTTTCTTCTATAGAGTTGAGGGCTCTGAGTTTGTTTGATGCCATAACTTTATTTTTAGAGTGATTTAGATTTACGAAAAGTAGATCCGAGGAATGCTCTTTCAGCCCCCAGATCTCTGATCTTAATACTTAAACGGCTAAGCCTTCAGGAATCTTAGCAAGTTGTGCGTCGCCATTGACAGTTTGCACAGATGCATTGAGTAGTTCCTCAGCAGTTTGGTTACATTCTGCCACGAGATATTGGTAACGTCCCTTAAAGTAGAAGTAAGCAAACACTGCTAGGATAGCAACGATCAGTCCCCACATGGTGGTGAGTAGCGCTACTGAGATCTCTCCCGCAAGTGCTGATGGATCTGTGTCACCATCACCAAGCTTGGAGAAGGCTCCGATCATACCGAACACTGTTCCGAAAAGGCCTAACATCGGAGCAACCTGCGCCACGAGTGAAATCATATTGATCCAGACCATGTTTTTTCTGCCTTCACTGATGGAGAAGTCTGCCATAGAATCTTCTACCCCTTCTCTTCCGAGATCCTCTGGACGAGTTGCGTCCACATTTGGCAAAGAATAAGCCATCATTCTACCAAGATATGATGGATGTGATGCAGAGAGCTCGATGGCTGATCTAACGCGGCAGTTTATCATATGATCCAAGAGGGCTCCCTTAAGATCATCTGGGCAATACTTCGCCTTTGAAAGGTTAATGAAATTATAAACTGATAAACCAATCAAGGAAATGAGACCGAATGCTACGATAAATATCGTAAGTGGACCACCTTGAAGCAGGTATTGCTGAAGAGCGCTGGTTTTTTCTTTTGTAGCTGCGGCCTCCTGTGCAAGAAGTGGCGCGGCAGTTAGTAGGATCGTGGATAAGGTGATGCCGGCAGTCTTAAGCTGGCTAGTTGCTAGATATTTCATGGTTTATAATCGAGTGTGTGTGTGGTTGAGAGTAGTGATAAATTTTACACATACTGCGAATCTGACGCCTCTAGTAAAGAAACTTTTTGATAAAAATCACCTTTAGTAAAATTGAGGTACGTTGAGAGAAGCTAGAATCCGCCTGTTTTACTATACTCAGAGCAATCTAACAGACTTAAAAAAAACACAACTTTACCAATTTAGTTTTTTACATTAGTGGTTTAACTACATTAATTCTCGTCAATTTGCGACATCATTACAAATTACATTTCTAATTTATAACGTGAAATAGACTGATCCACCTGCTTACTCCAAGCGTCAATTCCGCCTACTAAAGCGAAAGTGTTTTTCATCTCGTGACCAATGAACCATGCGCATGTGTCCAAGGCGCTTTTACCTTTATGATCATAGAGGATGATAGTGAGTTTATCAGACCTATCCCATATACTAAAAATTTCTTGCTGAAGCTCCTGTGTCATGAAGTAGGAATCTGGTATCGCCACTGCCTCATGCTCTTCCCTTGTTCTAGTGTCGACAAATCTGACCTCTCCACCTCGATCTAGAAGCTCTTTCGCCGCCGGTGGATCGACAAGCATTTTTTTATCCTCCGCGTGGCTGTTCAAAACATGAACCATCACCTCTTCTGGGGTAATCGAATTTCTAGCACACACATTCAATAATGTCTCAGTATCTTGATAGGCGCATGAGTTGCAGCCTCCTATATGATACCGCGCAAAAAGCGCACGCCTTGCACCCGGATACCGATTGGTGACCTCCTCCATCGTGGTTTGCTCATTGATACCCTCTGTTTTCGCCAACTTTTCCATAAGTGGACTCATACATCAGCTCTAAGAAATTTTCCACTGTTTCTTTCGCTCAAATTATGCTCAATTGTCCAAGTATGAGCCATGAACCATCTAAAAAGCCTGAGGAAACTCCAGTAAAAGTGCCCTCAGAAGGCGCCGACTACTCACACCTAGAGCCAAAGATTTACCTGCTCCCTAACCTCATGACGGCGGGTAACCTACTCTGTGGATTTCTCGCGGTGCTTTCTATTTTTAAAGGAATGCATGGTGAGTTAGAGCTACTTCAGGGAGTCGATAACGTCACCACTGCGACAATCCATCAATTTTATGAAAATGCGATCTTCTTCATCTTTGGGTCCTGTATCTTTGATCTGTTAGATGGCAGACTAGCTAGATTAGGCGGACAAGAATCTCCATTCGGAAGAGAATTCGATTCGATAGCGGATGTCATCTCATTCGGCATGGCTCCTGCTCTATTGGTGTCAAAGGCTGTTCTATTTGACCTACCAAAGGAAATCGAATGGATCGGCTGGGTTGTATCCTTTTCCTACCTACTCTGCGGAGCGATGCGTCTAGCGCGATTTAACTGTTTAGCGGCAATACCGCAAAGTCAAGATAGCCATACAGACTTCCTCGGTATTCCCATCCCTATGGCGGCTGGCTTCATCGCATCGCTCACTTACTTATTATCAAATTTCTACGAGGTAGGCAAAGACCTCGGTGCATGGAACTATGTATTAGTAGGCGTCACAATAGGTCTTTCCATTCTAATGATCACCAATGTCCGCTACCCTAGCTTCAAAAAAGTGGACTGGAGCACCAAAGGATCTGTCTGGGGAATCTTACTGGGAACCCTATCGATAGGCCTCATATTCAACGAAACAACTCGCTCTTACACTCCCGCTGTGATCTTCACTCTCTATCTAATCTACGGCCTAGTGCGTCCGCTGCTCTCGAAGAAACTTCGCCATTCACTCAGCGAAACTATTGGTGGTTAGCTGCTTATCAGTTGATTTTCACTTTTCACTTTTTTAAAAAAATACTTCCCCTAATAAAAATTAAGCTATATAAGAGGTTATGATCAATAAACTAATTTCACTCATCATGCTATTTGGCCTTGCTTCCAGCGCTCTAGCAAACAAATACACCACCGTCATCATTGATCCTGGACACGGTGGTAAAGACAGAGGAGCTAAATGGGGTGGCGTCAGCGAAGCCTATCTCAATCTTAAAGTAGCTAAGAAAGTAGAAGCCCTTCTAAAGGCAAAAAGTATACCGGTCAGAATGACACGTAGAAGTGATGTTTTTCTTTCACTTTCACAGCGTACTACAATGGCTAACAAATACAAAAATGCTATCTTCGTAAGTATTCATTTTAATGCGCATACCAATACCACTATCAAAGGAGTAGAGACTTTCTATGCCAGTGCTAAAGGAAAAATAATAGCCGCCAATATCCAGAGTAAAGTCGCCCACTATACAAAAACCAGGAACCGCGGTATCAAATCCGGATTAAAGTTTGTTGTTTTAAATAAGACGAAATGTCCTGCGGTGTTAGTCGAATGTGGATTTATCAGCAATCCATACGAGAGACGCCGCTGTGCCCAATCTTGGTATCAGACATTAGCCGCTCGTGGTATTGTTGAGGGGATTATTAAATCCCGTTAATAGACAGAAAGCATCTCACAAAACTATGTCTTGAGTCAGCGCATAGAAAAAGTGATTGTGTGTTTACATTGTATGCTTTCATTGCTCTCGCATAATAATCAAAGGAATAACTTGATTTATAGGATATCATAGATCATAATACCCATCAGCGACCTATGGTTTTTGGTCTTAAGCTTTTGGGAGGGGGCTTAAGATTCTGTTTTACCATAGGTCGCTAATTTTTTGCCCTTAGCATTCACTAATGTTGTCTTCTCGTTACTCACTCCCAAATAAGTCTGGACTGCCTTCGACATCTCCAAAGCCGTCATCTACCGGTAAGTTTTCTCCCTCAGCAGCGAAGGTGGCCAAATAATCACACCGCTCATTGTATTTGTTTCCTGCATGACCTTTCACCCATGTCCAAATCACATCGTGCGTCTGTGTAGCGTCATAGACGCGCCTCCATAGATCAGTGTTTTTCAAAGGTTTCTTATCCGCTTTCGCCCAGCCCTGTTGGCGCCAGCCGTTTATCCATCCCTTATCCATAGCATTGATCACATATTTAGAGTCTGAGATCACCTCAACCTTGCATGCCAACTTTAGAGCCTCTAACGCAACGATCACAGCCATCAGCTCCATTCTGTTATTTGTTGTCTTCTCATATCCCCCGCTCAGCTCCCTCTGATGACCACTACTCATAAGCAAAGCTCCGTAGCCACCCGGACCAGGATTACCCCGCGATGACCCATCTGTGTAGATAAGCACTTTCTTCATGAGGCAAACCATAGTATAACATCTGAGTAAGCCAACTTTAAATCACCGATATGCGCATCGACATCATCACACTATTCCCAGAAATCGCTCTGGCTCCGCTAAATGAGAGTATCATCAAACGCGCACAAGCTGCAGGCATCGTAGAAATATCTGCCTATAACCTCCGCGACTGGGCTACCGATAAGCACAAGAAAACCGACGACTACCTGTGCGGCGGTGGCCAAGGAATGTTGCTCAAGCCCGAGCCTATTTTTGCCGCTATCGCCGAGCTAAGCACCGAGCACAGCCGCATCCTACTGATGACTCCACAAGGTAAGCCATTCAAGCAATCAATGGCTCAGAACTATGCCGAGCAGCAGCACCTCATCATCCTTTGCGGACACTACGAGGGTGTAGATCACCGAGTCATCGACGAACTCATCGATGATGAAATATCCATCGGAGACTACGTTCTCACCAATGGAGCGATCGCTGCAGCAGTCGTCTCTGACGCCATCATCCGTCTCCTTCCAGGGGCATTGGGAGACGAACGCTCACACCAACAAGAGTCCTTCACAGATCCAAATCTGTTAGAAGCCCCCGCCTACACCAAACCTAGTAGTTACAAAGACCTCGATGTCCCAGAAGTGCTCCTCAGCGGTAACCATGCAAAAATAGAATCTTGGAAGAAGCAACAAGCACTCGAGCGCACCAAACTGAATCGACCAGATCTGTTAGAATGATCTCAAGCTATTGAGACTTTATACATGCGGTGATTCAGACGATAAAATCAATTAGACCATTTGAAATGGTTAGTGCGGATTAATAGCGAAACAAAATAGTGAGACTAGTAAGGCAGGAGGGAGGCGCACAGTGGGCTATGTAACTGACGACTAAAGCAGCTAATCCTACTATCTTGTTTTACGCTCTTTTAAATCAGCTTTTCCGCTAACCTCAAAGACCTAAAATATTACTATTAATACAGAATAACTGTGCAAATGGTAATCATAAGCTACTTTCAGGAAATCATCTTGTGGTTTCGCTTTTCCCTTCTTTCCCTTCTTTTTTGAAGCATCTCCACCCTTGGCGTATTAATTGGCATGCTTTTTATGGTGGCTAAGCTGAGCTGATAACTTGTGGTATTCATCCCAATTCTTGAGCTTCCCCTTTGCTGCCATTCGTTTGATGCTAGCGATTTTTCTGTAAATCATAGCATCAGATTGATTTCCACTGGCTGCCGCCTCGGCTGCTTTTTTGCCATAGCCCGTTGCCGCATTTTCAGCCCAGTCCTGATTTGGTTTTAGATCATCCAGACACTAGTTACCCATTCATGATTTAGATTTTAGCTAGTTTCTTCATCTAGTTCACCATTCATGAACATAACGAGTGCTGGGAGTGCGTGCTCAAAGACTTGCGCCACGGCATCATATGCACTGGGTCCCTGGCCGATAGGATCTGGCAAATCAATACCAACCTTGCCATTGAACGAGATAAAATCACAGACCAGATTACATTTATCAGCATAGTCTGGGAACGCATGTATTAGCATATCTAGATGGCTTTCTGTCATCGCAAAAACATGAGTGGCACTCGCTAACATCTCTGTATTCACTGAGCGACTTCTGAACTCTTTTACTCCAGCGTCAGCAGATTGCTGCTTTAGCACCGCCGCAGTTTCCGGGCTTATTTTATCACCTGGATAGGCCGAGACTCCAGCAGAACCCAGTACTTCGTAATCCGAGTTCTCTATCACTAACTTTCTAAAAAGCCCTTCTGCCATAGGACTACGGCAGGTATTACCCGTGCAAATAAATAGCACTTTCTTTTTTTCAGACATCATTCTTGTAAGCTATTAAAATTCTACTGTTTCGCCAAGCACACCCACACTGACATCGCCATCATGGAATTCCTTTAGTGCTTCACAGAAGCTCTCACTTCTGCTCTGTTCGCCGTGAATAAGCCAGACTTTTTTCTTCGGTCCTGTCATTGCCTTGAAGTAGTCGATTAACTCAGAATGATCCGCGTGACCAGAAAATGAATCCATGATCTCCACATGCGCCTTAACCGGATATGGCGCACCGAAAATTTTCACCTCATCCCAACCTTCACGGATTTTCCAGCCCAGTGTGTTCTGCGCGCAGTAACCCACGAAGAGAATCGTATTCTTAGGATCATCGATGCCATTCTTTAGGTGGTGGAGGATTCTCCCCGCCTCACACATGCCTGACGCAGAGATAATAATCGCCTGACCCTCACTCTTATTAAGATCCTTAGAACCATTGATACTTCGTATCAATGTCAGACCTTCAAAACCAAATGGATCAGATTTCTCAAATAGAAAATCATAAACATCCTTGTTGAAACATTCTGGGTGAAGACGAAAAATCTCGGTCGCATTTACCGCCAGAGGACTGTCCACAAACACTGGCACATCCGGGATAGACCCATCCTCAAATAACTGATGTAACACATAAAGTAGCTGCTGAGTTCGCTCCACTGCGAATGAAGGAATAATAATTTTACCGCCGCGCTTTAATGCTTTATTTACAATCTCTGCGATCCGCGCATCAGCTCTCGTTCCCAGCTCATGCTCACGCCCACCATAAGTACTCTCCATCAGAACGTAGTCCACATCTTCGACCGCTACTGGATCACGTAAAATATCATTATCCCCTCTACCCACATCGCCAGAGAACAGCAACCGCTTCTTCTTACCATCGGCCTCATCTTCAATATCCAGCACTATCTGAGCACTGCCTAAGATATGGCCAGCATCAACAAATTGCATCGTTACTCCCTTTCCTATAAGCATCGGCCTATTATATCCTATATTGACGAACTGTCTAAGACAGAGCTCCGCGTCTACCTCTTTATAAAGGGGCTCCACCGGTGGAAGGTCATTTCTTTTGCGCTTTTTATTCAGATAAGCCACATCTTTCTCCTGAATACGTGCACTGTCCGCGAGCATGATTTGGCAGAGATCTCGCGTGGCAAATGATGCGTAAATATTACCTTTAAAGCCACTCTTCGTGAGGTTAGGTAAATTGCCACTGTGATCAATGTGCGCATGACTCAGCACCACACTATCTATCTCTTCTGGTTTGAAATGAGGGAAGCAGCAGTTCACTTCATACCCGTCTTTTCTTCTCCCCTGATACAATCCACAGTCTAACAGAATCTTTTGCCCATTCACCTCTAACAGATGCTGAGACCCCGTCGTCGTTCCCGCCGCTCCACAAAATTTCAATTTCATATGATACTAGGCTACTCAACATCTCTGACTTGAAAAGAGAAAACTTACCTCTAACGGCATCCGTGGACGCGCTAGAGGTAAGTTTTATTAACTTCCGAAATAGAACTCATACCATCCTCACAGTTATACTGGATTGATCGTTTGATGGAATGATTTGAAAGTGCAGCAAAGCTGACTAGGGGAATGGTATCAGAAACTACCAAGCAAACTGGAAACCCACATTGAGCGACCAGTCAGTGCCTAGCTGAGTGCCATCCAAATCTTGCCACAGAGTCTTACCCGCTTCGAGCCCAGCGCGCACTCCACAGTCGAATACATAGTTCACTCCCATGAAGGCATCTAAGCTAGTTCCACCTGAGCTAGTAGGGTCTGCTGGTGAGGAGAGCATTGGGTTTAAGGTGTGCAGTCCATTGGTCTGAGTACCATTTATCCCACTCCATACCTTGGTATTGATGCGCGCATTGACTGAAAAATTCTGATTCACATTTCTGGCAGCCCAGGTAGTGAAATTCAGCGAATCCCCAAGTGAATACCCCTCATCATTCTCGCCAGTGTGGAGCCTAGTCTTCAGCTGCGCACCCCAGGACCAATTACGATCAATGTAGTGACTGTAGGTCACAGAAGGGATGAAATCTACCGTCCCAGAGCCTAGCTGCATCGGGTATGGGAGATCCCGTCCTATCGCAGTCGGCATCGGCGCTGAGGTAACTTTCTTATCCGTGGCACCAGTGGGGAGAGAGAACCCCAGACCGATGTGAGCACGGGCATCTACTGTCTTGTGGAACTGATACAAGGCAGTTAGGCTAGTGTCTCCTATACAATCTGACTTCATCGTCATGGCCTCCACTCCTGCAGCATTATTCATACTCATTTCATTCTCTATATAAGAAGTCATGAGCATGAGCGTCAGCTGATCAGTGGGCGCATACATGATGCCAAGCATGTCCATATTCATGGTCATCTCTCTTGGGGTCATCATATAGCCAGAGTCAGCTAAGTTCGCTCCCACCTTGCTAGACCCCTGAAAGAGATCATTCATTTGCATCTGCATGTGACGGTAAGATACCATCCATTCTCCAGCAGAGTGAGTGTGATCACCCATGACCCCTATAGGCGCGTGAGCGTCTGCACGAGGGGCTGCTGATGAGGTGGAAATACAAGCCAGTGGCAGTGCTGCCGCTACGAGTGATAATTTAGTGTAAGTATTCATATTAATATAGTTGTGTAATCGTGTTTATAAAAGCACCTGATCATACAGGTACTCGGATTAGATAAATGGAACTCACTAGAAAAGTGAGTAATAAAAAAGTAAATCTATAACACAAACTGCGGCGGAGGGCCGAATACTGGAGAAAAAATCCCCATTAGAGGTAAGTTTTCTGGCGCCATAAATGCAAGGCGCTTGCCCACAACTGGGCAGAGATTTAACCGCGTAAATACTGAACAAATAAGCGGTATCTCAGAGCTAGGCTTCAGCTCTGGAAGTGGCTCTTGCTGCTCCTTTGCAAGCTGCTTAGCAACAGCCATACATTTCTCACAGGGATGATCTCCACTAAATGTCATAGCAACGGCGTTCTCGATCCCCTGATCTGGGATACGATCATTCAGCATGGTGACCCACGCATAGCCCTGGTAGATTGCAATGTGAACATTAAGCACCCCCATCGCGGCCAACACGCAAAATAATTTAGCTATCTTATTAGCTAGTGAGTGTTTAGAACTATGACTGAAATTCTCCATCGATAATAAAATATCTCTTAAATGCTACTCACTAATTTGTAAAGCTAGTTGTGATTCTCATCTTGGATTCAACTAACTAATGCAACTTTCTCTTCGTTGGTTAATTGTTGATGTTTTTCTTGAGGTGATTGATATCCATGCCTTTTCCTTGGCCTATCGTTTAGAGCTTTTTCAACTTTAGCGAACAG